>OGKG01003472.1_pt1 | contig 14643 bp, 11 predicted proteins | sample 1572201 | NCBI WGS metagenome assembly OGKG01 (sample SAMEA2582146, study PRJEB24529) | metagenome | biome: Human gut stool | place: China | collected 2011 | reverse complement strand
GGCATATTCAGCGGAAAATTTATTTTAATTTCGTGGTTCAGGAAAGTCTGCGGACTTTCCTGAACCACATTTTCACGGGAAGGGTCGTGAAGGAAAACTGCATTTCCAACACAGCGTTCGGTTTGACCAATCCATGCTATCAATATTTTAGATTTTACAATTCTTCTGTACTGTACTATAATGAAGTTGTCGTCTTCATTTCATTGATCTACAGGAGGAATCTGTCTTGCTGGTAAATCTTATCGAATCGGTCTACCGCCTTTTGTGGGGCGATCTGTTCACCCTGCCCATTGCCGGCGGCATCGGCATCTCCTTTATGGTGGTGCTGCTGCTCACGGCAGGCATCTGGTTCACCTTCCGCACCCGGCTGCTGCCGGTGCGCCTGTTCCGGGATATGATCGCCGCCGTGTGCGAAAAGAAGCAGTCCGGCACCAGCGGGCTTTCCTCTTTCCAGACCCTGATCGTTTCCACCGCCACCCGGGTGGGCATGGGCAATCTGGTGGGCGTGGTGGCTGCCGTGTCCGCCGGCGGTGCGGGCGCGGTGTTCTGGATGTGGGTGACCGCTCTTCTCGGCGCATCCACCTCTTTCATTGAGTCCACCCTCGCCCAGAAGTACCGCCAGCCCGACCCGCTTTACGGCGGCTGGCGCGGCGGCCCGGCCTATTATCTCCATGTACTGGCCGAGCGTAAACGGGGCAAAAAGCTCCGCCGCTCGGTGTGCGCGGCGCTGTTTGCGGCATCCGGTCTCATCTGCTGGTGCGGCATCAGTCAGGTCATTTCCAATTCGGTCAGCTCCGCGTTTGAGAATGCGTTCCATATCCCGCCGCTGGCCACTACGCTGGTGCTCACGGCCATCGCCGCGGTTATCGTTCTGCGCAAGAACGCGACCGTGAAAAGTCTTGACGTAATGGTGCCCATCATGGCAGTGTGTTACTTTGTGCTGACCGTGGGCATCGTGCTATTCAACCTGCCCCGGCTCCCGGCCGTGTTCGGCCGCATTTTCGCCGAGGCCTTCGGCCTGCGGCAGGCAGCGGCAGGCGGTTTCGGCGCGGTGCTGATGAACGGCATCAAGCGCGGCCTGTTCTCCAACGAAGCGGGCAGCGGCTCGGCTCCCTGCGCGGCAGCCGCTGCCGAGTGCGACGACCCGGTCAAGATGGGCTTTGTGCAGGCGCTGGGCGTGCTGATCGATACCGTGGTGATCTGCAGCTGTACGGCTTTCCTGATGCTGCTGGTGCCGCAGGAGCTTACCGCCGGGCTGGCGGGCATGGACCTGCTGCAGACCGCTCTGCAGTACCATCTGGGCAGCTTCGGTACGGTGTTCATTGCGCTGACGCTGGCGCTGTTCAGCTTTTCCACCTTTCTGGGCATCCTGTACTACGCCCGCTGCAATGTGGCCTACCTGTGTGGCGACAACTGGTGGAGCCAGACCGCCTACAAACTGCTGGCACTGGCCATGCTGGTGGCGGGCGGCATGCAGGCCTACACCGTGGTGTGGGATCTGGGCGATGTGGGCATCGGTCTGATGACCATTTTTAACATGCTGGCGCTTGTGCCCATGGCGCAGGAAGCGCTGGATGCCCTGTACGACTACGAAAAACGCAAAAAACTGCTGTGAGATCGCAAAAAACGCGGGAGAGCTTCCGGATGGAAAACTCTCCCGCGTTTCGGTTTTTTCTTATTCTCCTGCCAGCTCACGGATCGCAGCCATCGTGATCTCATACTGCCGCTTCACCTCGGCAAACTGGCTCTGGGTGCCTTCCAGTGTGCCTGCACGCAGCGTCTCAGTGATCTGTGCCGCCGGAACATAAAGGTTGTTGAAGCCAAGATTCTGGCAGACCCCTTTCAGCGTGTGCGCCGCACGGAAGGCCGTCTGCACATCGCCCGCCTTCAGCGCCGCTTCCAGATTGCTGTAGCTGTCGTCCTTCAAAAACAAAAGCACAAATTTGTGGATCATTGCCTCGTTGTACAGGCGTCCAAGCACTTCTTCATAATTTGCGCCCATTTTGGCATAACATTCTTGTGTTGTCATGACGATTCTCCGAGCCTTTCTTTTCTTATGATTCCTGCCTCTGACCCGTTTTCCTTCTTCCGGGCCTCCACTGAGCAAGCTCAGTTTGTTACACTTTGTTGCGGTTTAATAATAGCATGTCCTTCCGCTTTTTTCAATCCGTCCGGGAAAAGTCTGCATTTTCCACAAATTTCGCAGAAATTTTTTGCCAGTTTCCCCGTTACAGAGCAATGAAAGCCCCCGTAGGGCTTTCAAGCGGCAGAACCGTCTTGCGCATCAAGATAAGGCGGCCCCAGCAATCGTCCCCTGCTCTTTGAATGTCCTGGCTGCACTCTGCAGGGAAAGCCCGCAGACCTGATCTTTTCCTTTTCTGCGTCAATGATTCCTAGACGAAGGCCGCCCCGCAGAAAAAAGCCAAAAAGCTGTTGACAAATGCATGGGCTTATGCTAAAATAAACGAGTCGTCCGGAACGGGCGGCAAACAAATGAATCTGGGCGTGTTCCCGAGTGGCCAATGGGGACAGACTGTAAATCTGCTGCTTTTCAGCTTCGGTGGTTCGAATCCACCCGCGCCCACCAAGAGGTCCAGCATCCGAACCGGGTGCTGGATCTTCTGTTTTGTAGAAACTTTTTCAGGGCTGAGCGGGCGGATTCGAACAGCTGCGGCACTGTCGCAGAAGACAGCGCAAAAACAGCCCGGTGGGCTGTTTTTAGCAGCGCGGCTCGCGACTCCACCCGCGCCCACCAAGAGATCCAGTATCCGAACCGGGTGCTGGATTTTCTGTTTCGTAGAAACTTTCTCAGGGCCGGGCGGGAAGAAGGCAAATGTGAAAACCAAAGTACAGTCCTTGCCCAGGCCCGCCGGGTGTGTTAAACTGGAAGAAAAATTGCACTGATGAGGTGCATTCTGGGAGGAAACCGACTTTGAAGCGTATTTCGATGCTTGCACGCCGCATTGCGGCGCTGGTACTGGCAGCGGTGCTGCTGTGCACGGCGGCCCCTGTCGCATTTGCCGAGGGCGAGACGGCCCACCCCACCACCATGGGCGGCGCGGACACGACTCTGATCCCGGCGGAGGAAGAAAACTGCCTGAGCTGGCTGTTCGGTTCGCGGAATAAGATCACGATGCCTTACCTGAACATCAAGGGCAAGGGCCTGCGCCGGAACGTGACGCTCAATCTGGTGGACTGCCTGGTGGGCATCACCTACACCGAGCTTGGCTCCATTGGCAGCTTCGTCAGCGCGTCGGCGGCGCAGCAGGCCTGGAAGGCGCAGGCTGTGGCCATCCACTCCTATCTGCTGTACCATAAACAGTACGGCTCTTCGGCCAACGCCCTGATCTACACCCCGGTGGATGAGATCCCGTCCTCCACGCGGGAGGCTCTGCGCAAGGCCATCGAGCCGGTCAAAGACGAGGTCGTGACCTACAATGGTTCGGTCATTGATGCGGTGTGGTCGGCCAGCGCGGGCTACAACACCCAGACCGGCACCTACGGCACCTGTTCCGGTCAGGATGCCTGGGGCAGCGATGTACCGTATTTGCAGAGCGTGGAAAGCCCCTATGAGGAGCAGTATCATAACCTGATGCGCCGCATCATCGGCAAGGACTACCGCTATACCGAATACACCAACAGCAAGACGGGGCAGGCTTACCAGAGCGCTGACACCACCCACAAGGATCTGGGCGGCTATGTGCAGTACAACACTCTGACGGTCGATGGCAGCAGCTACCGGTACCTCGGCCAGTTCGTCAGCTCCCGCTACTGCTTCGATTTCGGTACCGATGCCAACGGCACCCCGGTGATGTACTACTACGGCTACGGCCACGGTGTGGGCATGAGCCAGTGCGGCGCGGTGGGCTATGCCAACGAGCGTGGAATGAATTATAAAAAGATCCTCAAGCACTATTATCCCGGCACCTCCATCGGCAAGGCGGGCCGCGGCACTTCCGGCCTGTTCGGCTGGCTGAGCGGTCTGTTCGGCTAAAGAACTGGCATCCGCAGGAAAATGGGCAAAAGCGCTTCTCAAACGGGGCGGAATCTGGTATACTATATTAGTTTGTAGGAAAGCGAAGCGCGGGATCTGCGTCCTGCGGAGAAGTGGAGAAATCAGAAATGCAGTTGGAGAAAGAAAAGGAAACGAGAGAGGCTGCAGAGCGCTGCCGCCTGCTGGCACAGCGCATCGCGGAGGAGCTGGCACCGGAGGCGGCTGCGGTGCTTGCAGCCGATGAGGAGTCCGGTGCGCTGCTGGAAAAGGCGCTGCGCCGTGCGGGCATCCGGGCCAACCCTTGGACGGCGGCCGCCACGGCCCAGCCGGATCTGCTGGTGGTGGAAGACCCGGCCTGGGTCGAACTGCCCGCCCGACTGGCCGAACAGGTCCTGCTGGTGTGCACCGATGCCACCGCCCTGTCCGCATGGGCGGAAAAGCTGGCCGAGCGCGGCTACTACCGTGATCTGCAGTGGCGCAGCCGGGGCCGTGCCCAGCAGGCGGCACTGTTCTGCACTGTCCAGCCCAGCGCCATGGGGATGGTCCGCGGTTACGAGGAAGAACTCGACATCCTGCGGGACCGGATGGTCCGTGCGGAGCGCACCTGCGGCGAGGAAGCAGCCCTCATCGAGCGGCTGCGCAGCGACCTCTCCCTGAGCCGCAGCCACGAAAAGCAGCTGGAGCAGACTCTGAACGAGGTCACAGGCTCCACCTTCTGGAAGATGACCTGGCCAGCCCGCTATGCGGTCAGCAAGAGCCGCCAGCTCTGGCACACCTTCCCGCTCTTTGTCTTCCTGCACGAGCTGCGCACCGAGGGCGTTTCCGGTATGCTGGAAAAGGCCCGCGCCCGCCGTGTGTACGCGGCGCTCTTCCCCGGCAGGACGATGCGGGCCGACCGCTTCGCCCCGGTGGAGCTGCTGGTCCGGCAGGCGAACGACCAGCCCGCCGGGCCGAAGATCAGCATCGTGGTGCCGCTGTACAACACCCCGCTGAACTTTCTGGAAGAGCTGCTGGATTCCGTCGTGAACCAGACCTACCGCAACTGGGAGCTGTGCTGCGTGGATGCCGGGCAGGACCCCGCCGTAGGCCAGAAGGTCCAGGCCCGCGCCGCATCCGACCCGCGCATCCGCTACCAGAAGCTGGAAAAGAACGAGCTGATCCCCGGCAACACCAACCACGGCTTTGAAATGGCCACCGGCGCGTACATCGCCCTGCTGGACCATGATGACATCCTGCACCCCTGTGCGCTGTGGTATGCGGCCAAAGCCATCGCCGAGCAGAAGGCGGACTTCGTCTATACCGACGAGGCCACCTTTGAGGGCGAGGTGGAGAACGTGGTGCTTTACCACTTCAAGCCGGACTTTATGCTGGACAACCTCCGCTCCAACAACTATATTTGTCATCTGTCCGTCTTCAGCTGCGCCCTGATGGAGCGCAGCGGCGGCGGTGAGCGGATGGAATACAACGGCAGTCAGGATTACGACCTCTTCCTCCGCCTGACCGAACAGGCCGAGAAGATCGTCCACATTCCCCATGCGCTGTACTACTGGCGCTCCAGCCCCGGCAGCACGGCGGCGGACATCTCCGCCAAGACCTACTGCATTGAAGCGGGCATCGCGGCGCTCAAGGCGCATTACGAGCGCTGCGGCGTGGCGGTGGATGATGTGACCCTCATCCCCGGTACACCCGGCTATTACAAGACCGATTACACCATCGCGCATCCGGGCCGGGTCAGTATCCTGATCCCCACCTGTGACCACATCAAGGATCTGGAACTGTGCGTGGAATCCATTTACGACCGCACCACCTACCCGGATTTTGAACTCATCCTCATCGAGAACAACAGCAAGCAGCCGGAGACGTTCCGTGCTTACAAGCGGATGGAGCAGGAGCATGCCAACCTGCACGTCGTCACCTGGCAGGGCAAGGGCTTCAACTATAGCGCCCTGAATAACTTCGGCGAGAAGTTCGCTACCGGCGAATATCTGCTGCTGCTGAACAACGACACCGAGGTCATCACCCCCAACTGGCTGGAAGAGATGGTCATGTACGCCCAGCAAAAGCGGGTGGGCTGCGTAGGCGCCAAACTGCTCTATCCGGACGACACCATCCAGCATGCCGGTATCGGCTTTGGCATTGGCGGCGTGGCGGGCCACCTGCACAAATACTTCCCGGCGGCATCCGATGGCTACATGGGCCGCCTGAACTATGTGCAGGATGTCTACGGCGACACCGCTGCTTGCCTGCTCATCCGCCGTGAGATCTATCAGGAGCTGAACGGCCTGGATGAGAGCTATGCGGTGGCCTTCAACGATGTGGACTTCTGCGTCCGCGTCCGTGAGGCGGGTTATACCAACGTCTTTACTCCATTCGCCCAGCTCTACCACTACGAGAGCAAGAGCCGCGGCATGGAGGACAACCCCGAAAAGCAGAAGCGCTTCCAAGGCGAGGTGCTCCGCTTCCAGGCCCGCTGGGGCGACCTGCTGGCCAAGGGCGACCCCTGCACCAACCCCAACTTTGACATCCAGCGGGAGGATTTCGCGCTGAAGATCCTGCCGCTGGAATGACCTTCCCGGTCATGCTTCGCGTGTCCGCCAAGACCGGAGCGGGATGGCGCAGGCCGTTCCGTTCGGAACTTGTCGGGCGCCGCGACAGAGAAGAGGAGAATCCATTTGAAACTATCAGCTTGTATTGTAGTCTATAACGGGTACGACGAAGCGCTGAAAGCGGCACAGACCGTTTTGCGGTTCACCCGCCGCCACCCGCTGACCCTCTATCTGGTGGACAACGCCAGCCCGGACGGCAGCGGCCAAAAGCTGGAAGCAGCGCTGCACAGCGGCCTGCTGGCAGCAGGGGAGGGGCAGCAGGTCATCGTCCGCTGCCGCACCGAGAACGGCGGCTTCGGCACCGGCCACAATATGGTCCTGCCGGAACTGGACAGCGACTATCACTTCATCCTCAACCCGGACATCCAGCTGACGGCGGACACCCTGAGCGACCTGGCCGACTGGATGGACCAGCACCCGGACGTCGTCATGGCCCGGCCTGCGCTCGTCTTCCCGGATGGCCGCCCCCAGCAGCTGCCGCTGCGCCGGTGTGCGCTCCGCCCCATGGTCTACCGCCAGCTGCCGGCGCTCAGGTTCTGGGCAAAGTACAACGATGCCTACCTCATGAAGGACAAAGACCTGACCCGCCCCACCGAGATCGAGTTCTGCACTGGCAGCTTCTCGGCGGTGCGCACCCGCACTTTCCGGGCGGTGGGCGGCTTCGATGAGAAGTACTTCATGTATGTGGAAGACGCCGACCTCACCCAGAAGATGCGCACGCAGGGCAAGGCATATCTTGTGCCGCAGTTCACGGCCATCCACGCCTGGCACCGCGCTGCCCACCGCAGCCTCAAGCCTGCTCTCTGGCAGACCGGCAATCTGCTGCGGTACTTCTCCAAGTGGGGATTCCGGTGGTGAACCCTCGAACCCTCTCAGGCGGGTTTACAATAACAGCGCGCTTCTCGGTACAACCTCTCAGTCTCGCCTACGGCTCGACAGCTCCCCTGGTAGGGGAGCCCTTGGCAGGCCGGGCCAGCCCTACTGTTCGCTTGGGCCTGATGGAGCGCAAAGCAGTGGGCCCTGCTCTCATTGGCAGCGGCATTGTATTGCAGCTGTGAATCTTAACAGCGGAGCCCGGCCGTTCCCGGTTGCAAAAAACTTTGCTCGTTCAGCAAGGCCACTACCGACTCGCCAGTGGCTCCCCTACCAGGGGAGCTGGCATCGCGAAGCGATGACTGAGAGGTTGTACCAAGGAACGCTGTCCTCCAAGAACAGGCTGTTATCGCAAGCCCGCCTGAGAGGTTGTACTATATGCCACGTTTCCATTTTGCTCTGCGGTTTCCGGAAGGCAACCCTCCGTACAACCTCTCCGTCACCTGCGGTGACACCTCTCCTGGTAGGAGAGGCCTTGGCATCCCGCAAACTTTACTTCTTCGCCTTCAGCCGCTCCGCCAGATCCTCCCTCGGTGTGATGTAAACGGTCGTATAGACCTCGTACAGCACCATGCCGGGCTTGGCACCGCTGGCTTTCCAGATGTTCTTCACCTCGGTGGTGTCCACCGCGACCTTGGCACCGGTGCCGGCCTTGAAGGTGCTGGAATACAGCACGGCAAGCTCGGCGGCTTCCTGCCGGGTGGTGTCGGGGATATCCTCGCCCCGGCTCATGACCACCACGTGGCTGCCGGGGGCCTTCTGCACATGGAACCACAGGTCTTTGCCGCGGGCGGTGTGAAGGGTGAGTCGGTCGTTCTGTGCGTTGTTCCGCCCCACCAGGATCTCAAAGCCGTCGCTGGAGGTGAACCGCAGAAAATCCGCCGGTTTCTGGCGCTTGTCCCGCTGCTTGTAATATTTCAGGTAGCCCTGGCTCTTCAGCTCCGCGCGGATCTCATTCAGCGCTGCCTCGCCGGAGGCCGTTTCCACCTCATACAAGACCGTTTCGAGGTAGGCGATCTCTTTTTCGCCCTCGGCCAGCAGGTCCACCAGCATCCGCGCCGCCGTCTGCTTCTTCTTGTAGTTCTTGAAGAAGTTCTGCGCGTTCTGGCTGGGCGTGAACCGCAGGTCGAGCGGGATGGTGACTTCCCTGCCCTCATCGTACCAGTTGGGCACGGTGATGCTCTTCATGCCCTTTTGGGCCAGATAGAGGTTCGCCGAGAGCAGCTCACCGTACAGGCGGAGCTTTTCGCTCTTGCCGCTGGCGGCCAGCTCTTCCTGCCGGGCGGCCTGTTTGCGGACGGCGCGTTCGTACATGTTGTGGACCGCCTTGTGGAGTTCCTTGCTCTTGGTGCGCAGGCGCTCGGCACGGTCCTTTTCGGCATAGTAGCCCTCCAGCATCGCGTTGAAGGACGCCCACTCCCTGACCGCATAGGTCTCGCCGTACTGCCGGGGCCGGAAGAAGGTAAACTCCACCGGTTTGCCGTCCGGAGCCGTCACACTGCACGGACAGCCGCCGTTGGCGTGGATCTCCTTCAGCTCGTCGATGGCCGCCATCAGGGCGCGCTTCTGCTCCCCGGTCAGCTCATTGGCCAGCAGGTGTTCGCCGTCGAATGCGCGCCAGGCGGCTTCGCGGCAGACCACCGGGCCGACTCCAGCCACTGTCTTGTTCAGGGCATCCGCCACGGGCAGGTCCCGCTCGCAGGCCGCTGCCACGATGGAAGCCGAACTCACGGTCAGAAAATCCGGGCGGGCCGGTTTGGGCGGCACGGTGTAGGGCAGGCCGGGCAGCAGCTGCCGGATGTCGCTGTCCTCAAAATCGACCCGCTTGAGGGCGTCGATGATCCTGCCGTTCTGCACCAGCACCAGATTGGAGTAGCGCCCCATCAGCTCCGCGCAGAGGACGTTCCGGACCAGGTCGCCCATCTCGTTGGTGCACTGGAACTCGAAGTAGACGATGCGGTCGCCCGGCTCCATCCGGACATCCAGCAGCTTGCCGCCGGTGAGATGCTTGCGCATCAGCATACAGAAGGACGGCGGGGTCTCCGGGTTCTCGAAGCTCTCCTCGGTCAGGCAGACCCGCGCGGAACCGCTGCGGGCCGACAGCAGCAGGCTGTACGTCTCGGTGCGGGTGCGCAGGGTCAGCACCAGTTCATCGCGGGTCGGCTCAAACAGTTTTGCGATCTTCGCATCGGTCAGGGTCGTTTTCAGTTCTGCCGCCGTCAACGCCAGCGTTGCAGCATCCAAAGCCATATTCTTCCCTCACTCTCCTTCTTTATATATAAGTATAGGGGTCTCGGTTCGCGGTGCTCACCAGCACCTCCAGTTCCGGGCACGCCGCCCGCAGCCTTTCGGCCACGGCTTCCGTTACCGGGAACTCGGTGGCGTAGTGCCCCGCCGCGATGAGCGACAGGCCCAGCCGGGCCGCGTCGCAGGCGTGGTGGTGGTTGGCCTCGCCGGTCAGCAGGCAGTCCGCCCCCACGGCAATGGCCTCTTCGAACAGGCTCCCGCCTGCCCCGCTGATGACAGCCAGCCGCCGCACGGGCCTCCCGCTGTCGGTGTATTTCACCTGCACTGCAGGGCCAGTTTCGGGCAGGTTGCACCGCTTGCCCAGCGCGTCCTGCGCCTTTTTCGCCAGTTCCGGCACTAGGATGGGGTCCACTTCGCCCACGCGGCCGCAGCCGCCCACGAAAGGCTCCCAATTCCGCATCCCGAAAATGCCCGCCAGCACCTCGTTGACACCGCCCTCGGCGGCGTCCAGATTGGTGTGCATACAGATGGCCGAGATGCCGTTCTGCACCAGCTGGAAGGGGACGTCCCTCGGTTCCAGCCGCTTGAGCGGGCTGAAGATGACCGGATGGTGGGCCACGATGAGCCCGCAGCCTTTGGCTGCAGCTTCCTGCACCACTTCCGGGGTGATATCCAGCGTGACCAGTACGCGGTCCACCGGTCTGCCGCAGTCCACCAGAAGGCCGGGGTTGTCCCAGCTTTCGGCCAGTTCCAGCGGCGCGATGCGCTGCATCGCTTCATAAAGTTCGTTGACTGTTCTCATAGTTTCACCCGCTTTCCCCTCTCCGTCATCGCTGCGCGATGCCGCTCTCCCCTGAAGTGGGAAGGTTTGGCAGTCCACACAGCGCATCTCTTTATGCCAAGGGCTTTCCCTTCGAGAGAGCTGGACGCGAAGCGGCCTGAGAGGGTGAGGATTCTAACAACGTATCGATTTCTTCGGCCAGTGCGGTCCCATCCGGCACACCCAGCCGGAACCGGGGGAGCTTGGCTTTCTGCCAGGCCGCATAGCCCGCGCCCTCCGGCCACTCGCCGGTCCTGCCGAACAGGCATTCGGTGAAGGAGGCTTTCTTCCGCTCGCCGGTGTACTCTGCGGCCATCACCGCATACCAGCGGCCCGCCGCCTGCACAGGGCGGTCGGCTGCAAGGGCAAAGCCGTGTGCCCACAGCCAGCGCCGAAGTTCGCTGTGGCGGGTGGCAGGCACCAGGACCAGTCGCGGCCCGCCGGGCTGCATCACCCACGGTGCCTGTTCGATGATCTCCCACGTCGTCTGTGCGGAGACTCCCGCCAACACGATGGTGCCCACTTCCCCCGCCGACAACACAGAAAGACCGTCGCCGAGCCGAAGCTCAGCGCGGTCTTCGCAGCCTGCATGTTCCAGCGTCTGTTTTGCTTTGGCCAGCGGGCCGGGGCGCAGGTCGGCACCGATGACCTTCGGGTAATTCCCCGAAGCCGCCAGCACCGCCGTCAGCTTGCCGTGGTCGCAGCCGATATCGGCCACAGGCCTGCCCGGCAGCACCAGTTCTGCCGCCGCTGTCAGACGCGCATCCAGTGTGGGCAGCATCAGGCCTTCTTTGCAGCCAGGTGCTCGTTCAGCTTCCCGATGAGCTCATCGCAGTCCACGCCGTGCACCTCACAGGCCTCCTCAATGGTCTCGCCGCGGGAAGCCGGGCAGCCCAGGCAGTGCATCCCGATCTCCATGAAGTAGGGTGCAGTGGTCTGGTCCATATCCAGAATATCACCGATGATGGTCTCGCGGGTGACCTGCTTCACGGCAGCCTTCTTTTCGTCCTTGTCCTTCTTGAGCATATCAAAAATATCAAACATGATGGTGTTTCCTTTCTGTTTCGGTCATTTCGCCAGCCAGACGGCCGACCATATATACTATACCCTATTACTAGGTTTATTTTCAAGTATTCTTGTAAATTTTAACGTTTTGGCTCTGTACGACCGCTCCGTTGGGCTTGCGGCGAAGAGATGAAGTTTGCGCAATGCCAAGGCCTCTCCTACCAGGAGAGGTGTCACCGAAGGTGACGGAGAGGTTGTACAAAGAGACTCTAAGGATGGGCACTGTTTCATCTTGTAAAAATGAAAGGTGCTTTCCATGAAATCAAACAAAAGATCAACGCTCAACATCAAGCGGCAGCTTGGCTGTGTTTATACGGCCGACTTCTTCTCCGGCCTGCGGATCACCGACGCCGTGTGGGTCGCGCTGCTGGCCGCACGGGGGTTCTCCCTGTGGGAGATCGGCCTGGCCGAAAGTGTTTTCCATATCGTCAACCTGCTGTGCGAAGTGCCCAGCGGCATGGTGGCAGATCTTCTGGGCCGCAAAAAAGCCCTTGTGTCCGGCGGTGTGTTGGCCGTCACCTCCAACCTGCTGATGGCGTTTGCACCGAATCTGTTTGCCATCTGCTTCGCAATGGCGCTGAGCGCGCTGTACAGTACCCTGTTCTCCGGCACCTTCACGGCCCTTGTCTACGACAGCCTCAAGGCGGAAGACCGCGAGGACGAATACCTTCAGATCTCCGCCAACAGTTCCCAGATCTCCATGCTGGCCAGTGCGCTGGGTTCGCTGGCCAGCACGGTCCAGCGGTTCCTCGGCTTTGCAGGCTTTTATCTGCTCAGCGCCCTGTTCGAGGGCGTCTCCACCCTCGCCTGCCGATGGATGAACGAACCCATCGTCACGGCAGCGCAGGCCAACCGGGCCCGGCAGCCCCTGCACGACCTGCCCGGTCAATTCATCCAGCTCGTACAGGACAGTCTGCATGTTCTGCGCACCTGCCCGCTGGCCGCGAAGCTCATCGTATCCAGTGCGATCATCTCGGTGCCCTGCTACCTGACCAAGATGTTTTTGCAGCAGCGTCTCATTGAGCTGGGCTGGCCCACCGAAGCGCTGTTCCTTCCCCTGCTGCTGGGCGGCATCGCCTGCGTCCTCGGTACCGAGGCTGGCCGCCGGGTCCGGTTCCGCTCCATGCGGCGGTTCTACGCCGTCTGTGCTCTGCTCTGCGGTGCGGGCACCCTTCTGGTGGGCACCGCGCCTGCCTGGGGCGGCATCTTCGGCATGATGCTGGTGCAAGGCGTTTTGCAGGTCTACCTCCTGCATGAGATCCAACAGCTCAACGACGCCATCCCCAGCGACCAGCGTGCCACCCTCATCAGCGTGGACAGCATGGCCTACAGCCTGCTCATGATCCCCGCCAGCCCCCTCGTCGGTGCGGTCGGCGACGCCTTCGGTCAGGCCGGTGCCGGTCTCGCCCTTCTCGGCGGCCTTGTCGCCGTGAGCGGACTGGTGCTTCTGGGGCCGAAGAAGCAATAAGAGAATGAGAGAAAGAACAAGGACCCGACACTTCCGGTGCCGGGCCCTTGTTTTTGCTGTGTATTCTTATTTTGCGATCAGCTCTTCCGCCAGCTGCTCCATCTGTGCCTCCGATGCGGCACTGACTGCCGAACGGATGGTGACGACATTCTCACAGACGGTAATGTTCTTCATGCCCTCCAGTTCGGCGCGCATGAGCTTGGCGGCCATGGGGGCCCAGGTGCCGTTCTCCATCAGGCCGATGGTGCGGCTCTGGAAGTTCTTGGTCTTCAGATGGGCCAGCAGGTTTTCCATCGGCGGGAAGAGGAAGCCGTCGTAAGTGGCGCAGGCCAGCACGATCTTTCCGCAGCGGAAAGCTTCGGTCACGGCGTAGGAGACATCGGTGCGGGTCAGGTCCATCTCCACGACTTTGGCTCCTCTGGCGCGGAGCTTTTCAGCCATCTGGTGCGCTGCTGCGCGGGTATGGCCGTGGATGGACGCACTGGCGACCAGGATCTTTTCCGGCTCTTCGGGCTTGTAGCTGGACCAGGTGTCATAGTAGGCCAGGTACTTGCTCAGGTCGCCGGTCAGCACGGGGCCGTGCAGCGGGCAGATGGTCTGGATGTCCAGCGCAGCCGCCTTCTTCAGCAGAGCCTGCACCTGCGGGCCATACTTGCCCACGATGTTCAGGAAGTAGCGGCGGGCTTCGCTGGCCCAGTCGGCATGTTCGTCAAACTTTGCCACTGCGCCAAAACGGCCAAAGCCGTCGGCGGAGAAGAGCACCTTCTCGGTGGACTCATAGCTGACCATGACTTCCGGCCAGTGCACCATGGGCGCAAAAACGAAGGTCAGCGTGTGGCTGCCCAGGCTCAGGCTCTCGCCGTCCTTGACCACCACGCGGCGTTCCTTTGCGACGGCGTCCGCGCCGAAGAACTGCTCCATATACTGGAAGGTCTTGGCGTTGCCCACCACCTGCATGGCCGGGTAACGTGCGGCCAGCTTTGCGATGTTGGCACCGTGGTCCGGCTCCATATGGGAGACGATGAGGTAGTCGGGCTGGGTGCCGTTCAGGGCCTCGGTCAGATTTTCCAGCCACGGGTCGGTGGCGCGGGCGTCTACCGTATCCAGAACGGCGGTCTTCTCGTCCCGGATGACGTAGGAATTGTAGCTCACACCGGTGGGCACCGGGTACTGGCTCTCGAACAGGTCGATGGTGGTATCATCCACACCTACGCCCAGAATGGCCTCGCTGATCTTTTTCACGCTCATAACAGACATCCTCTTTTCTGTTGTATCGCTGTTCCGGCGAACCGGAAATATCTACTAGGAACCTTTCCTATTGTAGCACAAGGGTTCTCATTTTGCAAGCTGCTTATCCCTCTCCGTCAGCGCGGGAGGCTCTGTCATTGCAAAGTGCGTGAAACAGTGTGGTATAAACAAAGAAAAAGCACCCAGATTCTAACGAACCTAGGTGTTTTTTGTTGGTGAAGCATAAACAACCTTGTGCGAACACACAGGGTTCGTCTGGCTCACGTTTGGTGGAGGCGATGGGAGTCGAACCCATGTCCGAAAAGAGTTCAGCGTAGGTGTC
>OGKG01003470.1_pt1 | contig 14653 bp, 9 predicted proteins | sample 1572201 | NCBI WGS metagenome assembly OGKG01 (sample SAMEA2582146, study PRJEB24529) | metagenome | biome: Human gut stool | place: China | collected 2011 | reverse complement strand
TGTCATGCATAATATAAACTCCCGGCTGATCCGGGAGTTTTTTTAATTCTTCTGCAATATCAAACATTATTCACCATCATTGCTTGTCTGTGTGTTTTCATCTGCTTTATAATCTATATGGCTTCCTGTGCTCTGGCGTTCTGCATCCATCGCCTGTTCCATAAAGCTCTTTTTGCCGCTTTCTTCCTCTGGTTCCGGGATTCCCTTGATCTCGCGGAAAATCTTCATAAATTCTTTTCCGGTGATCGTCTCATGTTCATACAGATATTCCGAAATCTTATCTAACGACTCTCTGTTCTCGATCAGAAGCTGCATTGCCTCATCATAACATTTATTAATAATCGAAAGAACTTCGCCGTCGATCTGCGCTGCTGTCTCCTCGCCACAGATCAGTCCTGCACGGTTATCCAGATACTGGTTCTCTGTTGTTGCAAGACACATCATACCAAACTTATCCGACATACCATACTGTGTTACCATTGCTCTTGCGATCGCAGTTGCATTCTCAATATCATTCGCTGCACCACTTGTTGCGGAAGAAAATACCAGTACTTCTGCTGCACGTCCAGCCATGTAGGTTGTGATCTTTGCGAGCAGCTCATCCTTGGTCTGTAAGAACTTTTCTTCCTCCGGTGTCTGTAATGTATATCCGAGTGCTCCCATCGTTCTTGGAACAATTGTGATCTTCTGAACCGGTTCTGTATTCTTCTGAAGTGCTGTCACGATCGCATGACCAACTTCATGATAAGAAACGATCTTGCGCTCTTTATCGCTCATCACACGGTCTTTCTTCTCTTTACCACCGACAGCGACTAACTCAAACGCCTCAAACAGGTCTGCCTGATTGACATACTTTCTACCCTTCTTGACCGCATTGATAGCAGCCTCATTGATCATATTCGCAAGATCAGAACCAACCAGTCCTGCCGTTGCAAGTGCAAGCGCATCCAAATCTACGGTTTCATCCATGAGAACATCTTTGGAATGAACCCTTAAAGTCTCTAATCTTCCCTTCAGATCCGGCTTATCTACGATAATACGACGGTCAAAACGTCCCGGACGAAGCAGCGCTTTGTCTAAGACTTCCGGCCTGTTTGTTGCAGCTAAGATCAAAAGTCCCTTGGAAGTATCAAAACCATCCATCTCTGCCAGTAACTGGTTCAATGTCTGCTCACGCTCATCATTGCCACCGCCATAGCGGGAATCACGGCTTTTACCGATCGCATCGATCTCATCGATGAAAATAATACACGGTGCCTGTTTCTGTGCCTCTTTGAAAAGATCACGCACACGGGATGCACCGACACCCACGAACATCTCTACGAAATCAGAACCAGCCAGAGAGAAAAATGGTACTCCGGCTTCTCCTGCAACAGCTTTCGCCAGCAATGTCTTACCAGTACCCGGAGGTCCTACCAGCAATGCTCCCTTCGGAAGCTTCGCACCGATCTCACGGTACTTCTTCGGATTATGCAAAAAGTCTACTACTTCCTGCAAAGATTCCTTCGCCTCATCCTGTCCTGCAACGTCTTTAAAAGTAACACCGGTGGATTTTTCCACATAAACTTTTGCGGTACTCTTGCCAACCCCCATGGCTCCGCCGCCCATACGTTTCATCAGAACTCCCATAAGAACCCAGATTAAAACCAATGGAAGTAAAAAGCTTAAAATATTATAAATCCAGGTGGATGTGTTGTCCGGAATAACTCTTGAGATCGTGATTCCTTTTTCTTTCAGTAACGGAAGCAGATCCGGGTCATCCAACCGTCCACAGTAATACGTCTGTTCCTGCAGATATGGGTTCTTGTTCTCGGAAACCGGTGTGATATTGATCTGGTAAGAATCAAATTCTACTGACTCAACCTTTCCGTCCTCTACCATCTGAAGAAAATCTGAATAACTGATCTCCGATGTGCTCATTGAAGTGTACCGGTTCATGACCATGCTCATAAGGAACAGTGCCACTAACGACACTAAGATAAACACCATGATCATCTGGCCATTTTTATTGTCCTTATTATTGTTACCATTATTGCCGTTATTATTATTTCCGTTGTTTCCATTATTATTGCCCGGACCGCCGCTGCCGTAGCCTCCGCCGCCGTATCCGTTATTGCCATTATTATAATCGCTCTGGTTATCCATAAATCTATCCTTTCCACAGTCAGTCATTCGTCTGACCGGACTTATCGTATTGAATCCTTTTTATGCTCACCACAACATCATTCATGCCGTGTCCTGCAATCACAATTCTTACTTATTATATTGAAATTAGTGCCTAAAAGCAATACATTGTTCGTGAAGTTTTCCTTTCATTTCTAAAGATTTTATAAACTTCCACTTATTTACCATGAAAAATTTTTATTTTTTTATGGATTTTAGAAAAACATAGTAGTATACTATTTCAGTTAAAAAAATTGCGTAATGTTTTTGCTGCTTACCGCAGCTTATCATTACTATGATACAAACTAAGAGGATTTTGTTACTATATTTCACTTTTTTAGAGGAGGATAACCCTATGCCTGTAAAATACGTTTTTGTCACCGGTGGTGTTGTATCCGGTCTCGGTAAAGGTATCACAGCCGCTTCCCTTGGAAGACTTTTAAAAGCGCGTGGATACAAAGTTACCATGCAGAAATTCGACCCTTACATCAACATCGATCCAGGTACCATGAACCCGATCCAGCACGGTGAAGTTTTCGTCACAGATGACGGTGCCGAAACTGACCTTGACCTTGGACATTATGAACGTTTCATTGATGAGAGCTTAACAAAAAATTCCAACGTAACAACCGGAAAAGTTTACTGGTCCGTTCTGCAGAAAGAACGCCGTGGTGATTACGGTGGAGGAACTGTTCAGGTCATCCCACATATCACAAATGAGATCAAGAGCCGTTTTTACCGCAATTTCACTTCGGACGAAACACATATCGCTATCATCGAAGTCGGCGGAACCGTAGGTGATATCGAAAGCCAGCCTTTCTTGGAGGCAATCCGTCAGTTCCAGCATGAGGTCGGACATGAAAATGCCATTCTGATCCATGTAACCCTGATTCCTTATTTAAAGGCTTCCGGCGAATTGAAAACAAAGCCAACACAGGCTTCTGTAAAAGAATTACAGGGAATGGGAATCCAGCCTGATATTATTGTATGCCGTTCCGAGCACGAATTAGACCAGAGCTTAAAAGATAAAATCGCCCTGTTCTGTAACGTACCGAACAGCCATGTATTACAGAACCTTGACGTGGAATACTTATATGAGGCACCACTTGCAATGGAAAAGGAAAATCTTGCAAAGGTTGCCTGTGAAGCTTTACATTTAGCTTGCCCAGAACCTGATTTAAAAGACTGGGAAGCAATGGTAGATGCGCTCCGCCACCCAAACAAAGAAGTAAAGATCGCATTAGTTGGAAAATATATTGCCCTGCATGATGCCTATATCTCTGTTGTAGAAGCATTAAAGCACGGCGGAATCGCAGAGCATGCAACTGTCAATATCAAATGGGTTGATTCTGAGGAACTCACTCCTGAAAATGTAGACGAATATTTAGGTGATGTTTCCGGCATTTTAGTTCCTGGTGGCTTCGGTTCCCGTGGTGTAGAAGGAAAAATCCTTGCTGCCCAGTACGCCCGCGAGCATAAGGTTCCTTACCTTGGTCTCTGCCTTGGTATGCAGGTTGCCATTATCGAATTTGCAAGACACGTCTGTGGATTTAATGATGCACACAGCGTTGAACTTGATCCGAACACAACACATCCGGTCATTGCCTTAATGCCTGACCAGAATGGTGTGGAAGATATCGGTGGAACTTTAAGACTTGGTTCTTATCCATGTATTTTGGATAAAACTTCCAAAGCATATGAATTGTATGGAACTGAAAATATTGAAGAGCGTCATCGCCACCGTTATGAAGTAAACAATGATTTCCGTGCCACTTTAGTTGAGCATGGCATGAAACTCTGCGGTACTTCTCCTGACGGACGTATCGTGGAAATGATCGAACTTCCGGATCATCCTTGGTTTATTGCAACACAGGCACATCCGGAGCTGAAATCCAGACCGAACAGACCACATCCGCTGTTCCATGGATTCGTGGAAGCTGCGACGAAGTGTAAACGATAAAAGGGACTGTAAAAAATTTCCCTAACAGAAAATCGCCCAGACCATGCGTGAGGTCTGAGCGATTTTTTCTTTTATTCCAATTTGAAACGTTTTACCTCAGTATCAAGCAGATCTGCGATCTCATTGTTGTGATCTGCCGCCTTCTGGATATCGCCAACGCTTCCGGTAAGGTCTGTGGACATTTCTGCCACATTCACAATGCCCTTTGCGCTCTCTTCGACAGCTGCACTGACTGCTGTCGTTGATTCCCTGATCTCATCCATGGCTTTCTGCAATTCGCCTGCAGCACTTGTGAACTCTTCCATAATGGAATTCATATCACCTGCATCTTTGCTGTAACACTCACTCATTTCCACTAACTGCTGATAACCATCCACAGCAGTGATTCCCGCAAATTCGACCATATTTTCTGCCGCAAGTGCCAGACCATTCACAGCCTCAACTACCGCTGCACTCACTTTTTGTATCTGTTCTGCAGCTTCTGCCGAATTGGCAGCAAGTTTTCCGATTTCATCTGCCACAACCGCAAATCCTTTTCCTGCCTCTCCTGCTCTTGCCGCCTCAATGCTCGCATTTAAAGCCAGCAGATTAGTCTGATCGGTGATCTCGATAATATTGGCTGTAAGCTGTGCTATCTTCTGCACTGCGTTGGACTGCTCGATCTTCTCATCCAATGTCCGTGCCATTTCGGCTGTCTGCGCCGCAGCCTCCTGCTGTTTATTTAAGGCTTCTGTGCGGACACTGGCTGCCCGCCCGTTCATTTCACCGGAAGACTCTTTCCCATGTTCTGCACGTGCTGCCATGTTTTCAATGGATGTATAAACTTGTCCCACTGAGGTGCTGATCTGCTCCAGCGAAGCGTTTGTCTCCTCCATTGCCGCACTCATTTCCTCCATAGTTGCGGAAACATCTGTGATATTCACCTCTGCTGCTGCAAGGTTTTGTGCGATCTTTTGTGATGAACCATTTAAATGTTCTGAATTATCGGAGATCTTCAACATGATTCCCCGTATGTATTCCAATAAAGCATTGACATTCCCTGCAATAAGTTCCATCTCATCTCCACTGTGAATGTCCAGCTTCTGTGTCAGATCTCCCTCATTATGCACGATCTCATAAATCTTGTCGTCCACTTTCTGAAGACCTCTCGTGATCGTTGAAATAATGATACTAAGAGCCGCTACTGCCAGAATAATGCAGACCACACCGATCTTGACCACTCCCACAAGTGATGCCTCAAGCCGGGCAGTAATATCAGATGCATCATAATCGCACCCCAGAACTGCCACCACTTTTCCTGCGCTGTTTGTGATCGGCTTGTAGACTGTGATCAGATCTCCATCCTCCGTCTCATCAATATAATCCTGCACATATTCCTGTCCTTCAAATACAGATTTTAATTCCTCATAAGAGTCTTCAAAAGGATCACCGAGATAACTTACATCCTCGGTTGCTTCCACATCTACTCCGTAATAAACATTCGTCCCATCGGCATATAAAGTATACAGATATGCGATTCCACAGCTGTCCTTCATATTTTTTAAAGCTGCCAGAACTCCTTTATATGCATCGCTTTCTTCTGCCCCCGGAACGATCTGCTCCACCTCGTCGCCATCTAACATACGAAGTGTCAGATCTGCCGCCATGTCTGCCTCCTGAACGCCCATCTCAACCATGCCGTCTTGGATATGTTTGTAAGAATTTATTCCCATAACCACGCAGACAACGAGTACACATACACATACCGGGATCAGTATTTTAAATTTTATCCCCAGCTTTCTTGTTCTGACTTTCCGCTTCATCTATTGTTCCTCCATATTTTCTCTTAAACACACGCATTCCACAACACCTGTATTTTCCGTCTTTGATATTACTATTATATACCAAAAAAACACAGATTCAAGTAAAAATCCCCGATAGATTCTCTCATATCGGGGATTTCTGTTATCCGAAAAAGTATTCTGTTTTACTCTAAGATCACGACCGAATACGCAGGTATGGTAAGCTGTTCTCCATCCAGAACGGCAGCTTCCGTTCCTGTCAGAAGCTCCCCGGCGATCTGCAATGGATATTTCCTGTCTTCCGTTGCTCCGAGAGCTGATTTTCCAAAATCGACCGTCTGTGCCTTCTCTGAAGTATTGAACACCAGCGTCAATTGTCCCTCATCACAGGTTTTCCGGATCACGCATACCGTATCATCCGAAATCCCCTCATCAAATGCGACCTTTCCTCTGGCGATCACCGGATACGCATTCCGCAATGCGATCGTCTGTTTCACAAAGTTATAGATGGAATTGCCATCGTTTTCCTGCTCCTTGAGACTTCCATATTTCATTTTGACATCGTCCATATCCTTTGGTCCGTCACACATACCCGTGGCATCGGCATCTGTCGACCAGTACATCGGAGCACGCTTATTTTCATCTTTTCCGGAGCCTTTCATTCCAAGCTCCTCCCCATAATACAAAAATGCACTTCCCGACATCAGAAGATTCATTGCATTTCCAAGCTTTGTCTGCGCTTCACTGTAATCGCCGGAATAATAACCTGCGCTCCGCGCCATATCATGATTGGTGTAAAACGGTGCATCAATGTAAGTATCGCTGTAGCTGCCGTAAAGCTCCTGCGTATTGACAAGACTCTTTCCGTAAGCGGAAGCGCCATTGATTCCCTTTACTGTGTCTGCAATGATACCGTCCTTATCCGCAAAAGTAAAATCAAAGAAACTGTCCATGCCACTCTGATAATATTTCGCATAGACACTGTAATCATTCCATGCCTCTCCGACCAGATATGCATCCTCTTTTTTGGATTTCACCATATCATTAAACCAGGTCAGGACTGCAATATTTTTATCATCTGCGCCCGAATAGAATTCCTTTACTGCATCCAGGCGGAAACCGTCCACTCCGAGATCCAGCCAGAATTGCACGATCTGTTCAAACTCTGTCTTTAACATTTCATTATCCCAGTTCAGATCCGGCATCTCGCTCCAGAACTGTCCTTCATAATACCAGTCAGTTCCTTCCACCGGATAATAACCGCCCAGTTTTTCTTTGGAAAAATTATAATAATCTACATAAGGGCACTCTGACGCATCCGGTTCTGCACCTTCCGGAAGACTCTGCAAATATTGGTATGCAGTCTGGAACCACTCATGCTGTGAAGATGTGTGGTTCATGACAAAATCGATGATCACATTGATTCCACGCTTATGGCACTCATCTACAAGTGTCGTAAAATCATCCATTGTACCATATTCCGGATCGATTGCTTCATAATCCGTCACATCATATTTATGATACGTTGTGGACGGCATGACCGGCATAAGCCAGATACCATTACATCCCAGATCCGTGTCCGTCGTTGGATCTCCGTCATTAATGTAATCAAGATTTTCCGTCAATCCATTCAGATCGCCGATTCCGTCTCCGTCACTGTCATAAAAGCTGTAAACAAACACCTCATAATAAGTACGGTAATTATCATCAATGACATTTTCATCTGCCGTATTGACCTGCTGCATCAGAGATAATGCGGTCACTCCGTTTTCTTCTTTTTCTGTATCTGCCTCGGTCTGGCTCTCTGCCACTGCCTCGGTGTTATCCACATTCCCTGCTGCCACGCCTGTGTTATTTCCACACGCTGCGGTCTGTATCAACATCAGTCCCGCTAAAAAGACTGTTATAAAACGTTTTCTCATGCTTTTCTCCTTACGATCAATTATGAAACTCATATTTAGATTATGAGTTTCGCGATTACCTATACTAACGATTATTATATATAAAAACAATTAATTGTAAAACTCTATTTTCGCATAAAAAGGACTGCTGCATCAGATCTCTATCTCATACAGCAGCCCTACACACAGCCATTCTTTATCTGCCAGTCAGCGTAACGCCAATCCGTTTACCCCTTTACAGCTCCACTCATTCCATCTACATAGAATTTCTGTGTCAGTAAGAACAGAATTGCAATCGGAATGGATACCACAACTGCGCCTGCGGCAAAACAGGTATACCAGCTGTCAATGTATTCTTTTTCAAGCATCTTCCAAAGACCGATAGATACGGTGTAGTACTGTGCATCAGCACGGCAGATAACCTTTGCAAAAATGAAGTCTACCCACGGTCCCATGAAGGATGTCAAAATGGTATAAACAATAATTGGTTTACTGAGTGGCACGGTAATCTTCGTAAATACCTGCCATCTTGTTGCCCCATCGATAATCGCAGCCTCATCCAATGCTTTTGGGATCGTATCAAAGAAACCTTTTGCAACATAGAATCCAACACCGGATCCTGCTGAGAATACAACGATCAAAGCGATACGGATCATAGAACCCTCCGCCAGTCCAAGAGCCTTTAAAATATAGTAAACAGCGATCATAGACATAAAGGATGGGAACAACCCGAGGATCATTGCGATATTCATAAATGGTTTTCTCATGTTAAAACGCATTCTTGACATTGTATAAGATACTGAAAGTACAAAAATGGTTGAAATGATACATGTAAAAATCGCAATGATAAAAGTATTTACAAACATTTTCGGAAAGTTCAAAATACTTCTATCTGTGAATAATTTCACATAGTTGTTAATCGTATAAGTCTTCGGGAAGAACGTGGTTACGTAAGAACCTTTCTCACCGCGGAAACTTGTCAGTATTACCCAGAAAATCGGCAGCACCCAGATGAATGACAGGATCGCCAGAAAAATATGGATAACAATATTCACAATTGTTTTCTTTGCTTTTGTGCCAGATGTCACTTGTTTTTTACTCATTACATGAATCCCTCCTCATCTTTGTAGGATGCGGTATTACGATATGTTATCAGCGCAACGATCGCAAGGACAATGAATGTCATAATACCAATTACTGCACCTAAGTTGTAGTAGTTCTTATCAACGGTCAGTTTGTACAGCCATGTAACAAGCAGATCTGTCTTACCAGCTGTTGCATCCACCGGTGTCGGATTACCGCCGGACAGCAGGTAGATAACGTTGAAGTTATTGATATTTCCGGTAAACTGTGTAATGAGGTATGGTGTCATGACAAATAACATATATGGCAATGTGATCTTGAAGAATATCTGGACTGCATTAGCTCCATCAATCTTCGCTGCCTCATATAATTCACCCGGAATATTCTGTAAAATACCTGTTACCTGAAGTAACGTATATGGGATACCTACCCACAGGTTGATCACGATAACCGTCACTCTGGCCCATGTCGCACTTGAGAAAAACGGAAGCGCCGTATCGATCAGACCATATTTTAATAATAAAGTGTTTACGATGCCGGTTGGCTGTAACATACTTCTCATGATCAGCAGGGAAACAAACTGAGGTACTGCGATGGATAATACAAAGCAGAATCTCCAGAATCCCTTAAAATGTGTCTCTTTACGGTTGATCACGATTGCAAGGATCATACCAAAGATATAGTTTAATGCTGTTGCAAAAATCGCCCAGGTGATCGTCCATGCCAATACGGAATAGAACTGCTTACCGATGCTGTCGTTCATATTTAAGATTTTTGCAAAGTTTGCAAGCCCAACCCAGTCGAACAATACCAGATGATCGTTTACTTTGCTGTAATTGGTAAATGCCATGGAAATATTATAGACCAGTGGAAGGACCGTAAAGATCAATACTCCCATGATCGGTGCTGCGAGTAATAATTTATGTAAATTTTGATCAAACAAACTCTTGAAGTCTTCTTTAAAGGTGTTCAGGTGCTTTCCTGATTTTGCAAGCACTTCTGATTTATAAGAGCTTTTTACTGCCTCTCTCCACACAACGATAAACATCAATGTAATATAAATCGTTGCAACTCCATACAACAGGATCAGGGATGACTGATCACCGGCAGTGTACTCATAGATACTTTTCTTTTCATTCCAGACTTTTTCCTGCTCTCTCCATCCCAATGACGGAAACATGGATAAATTATAAATTCCGGATTGGATCATAAACCATATATATCCAATCTCAATAACCAGGAACATCAGTCCCTTTGCGATCTGTCTGTGCGCGATATTACCCAAGCCCATAATAAGCAGGGAAAGCTTTGTAATGATATTTCCTTTTGTAACCGCACTGGTCACGGTATATGGATCCGTAAACTCTTTTTTTCTTTTTCCAGCCTTTATCACGTTATGGGCCTCCTTAAAATAAAAATGGATTCCTTAGTATCAAACAATCCTCAGAGCGCTTATGCGCCCCGAGGTTTGTATTTTGCATGTAAGAATCTTCTGTATCCTTTTTACTGTGCTGCGTCTGTGTTCATTGCAGTGTTCATATCTGCTGTCTTTTCTGCAGCATTATCATGTGTGATTTCGCCAGCAACAAGTGCTTTACCCATGTTCTCAGCTGGTGACCAGTAGTTACCCATCTCAGATACTAATGGCTGCATGATAGATGTGTTGATCATTACGTCTGCAACTGCTGTTGCGATCTCATCATCAACTGCAATGTTTGTGTTTGTAGGAAGGATGTTTCTCATATCGTAGTGATCTTTCTGAGCGTCCTCACCTGCAAGGTAAGCTGCCAATGCCATAGCAACCTGCATGTTCTCAGCATTTGGGTTTACACCGATTGCTTTAGATCCGATGAAAGATTTCATCTGGCAGTCTGTTCCGTTTAAGTTAAATGATGGAAGTGCTGCAACACCCATGTTGTCACCAAGTGCTTCTTTTACAGCTTCTGCATCCCATGTACCGGAGAATATAGCATTTACGCTTCCATCACGTAAACCTGCAATACCAGCTCCGTCTGCATCATTGATAAAGTTAGGATTTGCAACTACATCTACTAAGTAATCTGTAACTGCTGCTGCCTTATCTCCATCGAAGTCGATTCCTGCTGCTGCGTCTGTACCATCTCCGAATAAAGAACAGCCATTTCCAACGTAGAATGCCTGAATGTACCAGGAGTTAGATAATGGGAAGGAAACTTTTCCTTTCTCTAACATTGTATCAAAGCTCTTAATATCCTCATCAGAGAATACACTCTTGTCATAGTACATGAACCATGTATTGGATGTGAATGGGAATGCTACTACTGCATCATTGTATGTAACAGATGCTGTAATGGAATCGGAGTTTGTGCTTGTCACATAATCAAGATAAGATCCGCCAAGCTCAGCAAGTGCGTTTGCTGCTACTAAATCAGGGATGTTATCGTTTGCCAGCATATAGACATCTGCTGATCCCTCAACGTCTGTTGTAACTGTAGATTTTGCATCACCCTCTGCGCATACACCATACTCAAATGTAACATCCCAGTTTGGATGAGCCTCGTTAAATGCATCACACTCTTTCTGTAACCAGCCTGTATCCTGGTCTTCCTGTGGGCTCCATACAGTCAATGTACCGCTCCATGCTTCCTCTTCTTCTGTTGCTGCATCATCAGATGCTGCTGCTTCTGTAGAAGGTGCCGCATCGTTTCCTGCAGTTGTGTTGTCTGCTGCTTCCTGTTTGTCGCCGCAGCCTGCTGTCATTGTAGCTGTCATAGCTGCAACAAGTAATAATGAGATTGCTTTCTTTTTCATTTGATTCCTCTCCTTTTTTAGAATAAGACTTCTATATAAAATGCTCATGCATCTTATAGCGTATTTGTTATCTGCGGTATACGGCTGCCAGAGTCCGTATCCATGCTCTCCGTTCTTCGCTCAGAGTATCTTTTCCGATACGCCAGCGCCAGTTACATCCCACCGTGGAAGGTGCGTTCATTCTGGCTTCATTTCCAAGTTTCATCAGATCCTGCATCTGGATAATCGCCACATCTGCAATACTTGCATAGGCTGCCCGGATCAATGCATCCGGTATTTCTTCTTTATAATGAATGTTCAGATACTCATACAGATATGCAAGCTCGTAATCTGACTTATCCCGGAAATAACCAACGATCGTTTCATTGTCATGAGTTCCTGCATATACGACCATATTCGTGTCCTGATAGTTATGTGGGAGATGCTCATTAGCGGTGTCATCATCAAAGGCAAACATTAAAATCTTAATGCCCGGCCATCCGGTTTTTGTCTTTAGCTTTTTCACTCCCGGAAGCCCGCCCTTTGGTCCGATGTCTTCCACGATCACCCGCATATCACCCAAAACTTCTGTCATGGCATCTGTCAGTTTCCTGCCCGGCCCTTTGCTCCACTTGCCATTTCTTCCGTCTTCTGCATCTGCGGAAACGGTGTAATAACGGATCAGACCGGAAAAATGGTCTAACCGGATCACATCAAATAATTCCATGTTCTCAAGCATTCTTGCCTTCCACCATGCAAAACTATCCTCTTCCATGACGCTCCAGTCATATATCGGACTGCCCCATACCTGACCGCTCTCGGAAAATGCATCGGGTGCTGCCCCTGCGACCACATTCGGTCTTCCATCCGGTTCCAGTAAAAACATCTCACGATGCGCCCATACATCCACACTGTCTGACGCCACATACAATGGCATATCACCGATGATCTGGACTCCGCGGCTGTTTGCGTACTGTTTCAGCTGCATCCACTGCTTAAAAAACTCGTACTGGCAAAATTTGCAAAACATGATGTCATTATGTAATATTTCCTGATACTCTTTCACTGCCTCCGGATCTCTGTCCCTGAGCGGCACATCCCAGCTCTGCCATTCCACGTCTCCAAAATGCCGTTTCAATGCGGTATAAAGAGAATAATCAGACAGCCAGCTGTCGCTTTTTTCTGCAAAAGCAAGGAAGTCTTCACTCTCCGCAGAAAATCTCGAAAAAGCCATTCGCAAAATCTTGTAACGGTTCTCATAGATGGTTGCATAATCAATATCTGCATCATCCGTTCCCCAGTTAAAACTGCGGATCTCCGTCTCCTGTAACAATCCATCCTTCACCAGATCATCCAGATCAATGAGATATGGGTTTCCGGCAAATGCGGAATAGGACTGATACGGACTGTTTCCAAAACTGGTAGGACCGATTGGAAGCACCTGCCAGTACCTCTGCTTGAGATCGACAAGTAAATCAACAAATTGGAATGCAGCTTCCCCTAACGTTCCTATTCCATATGAAGATGGTAAGCTTGTGATTGCCAGCAGGACTCCTGCTCCCCTGGTCAATTCTTTTGACTCCAATTCATTTCCTCCCATTCTGTTGGAATGATCCCACATTCGAAACCTGTACGAATTTTTCGTGAATTTTCGTATCTGATATAATTTTAGTTTATGAAAACGTTTTTGTCAACGAAATTGCAAATATTAATATCGATTTTGCTATTTTTCACGTTTTTATATTTGTGTTTTTGTGTAAAATGACAAGGTTTTCTCGTTTTGTTTCGAAACTTTTTTGAAATCTCTGAGCAGACTGCTTGAAAACAGAAATTCGATTCTATATAATAAGGGAAGTATCGAATAATAATAACAAAGAGGATAAAGACTTGGCTACGATCAAAGATATAGCAAATCGTCTGGGTGTATCCGTCAGCACTGTCTCCAAAGGTTTGAACGGAGCAAGCGATATCAGTGATGAATTAAGACAGATGGTCTTAGATACCGCAGTGGAAATGGGATATGCGACCAAACGATCAAAAAAAGTAGAAAACCGCAAGCTTGCGATTTTCATTGAAAATATGGACTATGAAGCTGCCACACAGTTTGGTTATGAAATTGTCCTGGGATTCAAGCAGAATGCGTTCCGCCACAACTGGGATGTGACAGTCATTCCGGTCACACCGGCATTCCAGCTTGTAGAAAAATATGATACCTATATGTTAAAGAATGGTTTCTGCGGAGCCTTTCTTGTCGGCTTCGCCCTTCACGACGAATGGATGAAACAGTTAGAACAAACCACCATGCCGACTGTTCTCTTCGACAATTATATTAGGAAGAATCCGAATGTTGCTTACATTGGAACGGACAACTATGAGGGAATCGATGCGGCAGTTGACCATCTCTACACACTCGGTCACAAAAAAATTGCCTTTTTAAATGGTTCCCTGCACTCCATGGTATCCGAACAGCGTCAGGAAGCCTACTATAACAGCATGAAAGCACATGGTCTTGAGATCAATGAAGACCTTACCGCTTACGGCTATTATGTGGCAGACAGTGCAAAGTACCACGTTCCTACTTTTTTGGGTGCTGGTGCTACTGCGATCATCTGTGGCAATGACCTGATCGCATCCGGTGTTATCACAGAATGCAAGCTCCGCGGTTTCCGCGTGCCGGAAGATATCAGCGTGGTCGGATTCGATGACATTCCGATCTCCTCCATGTTAGAGCCACCGCTTACCACTATCCGGCAGGAACGCAGTGAACTCGGAAAATGTGCTTATGTCATTTTAAACTCCCTGATACATCATATTCCAATCTGCCGCACACAGCTCCGCGCAGCACTGATTGAGCGTGAATCAACCGCAAGATATCAGGCACCTGTGAAGAAAGCATAAGATTGTTTAGAACCTATAATATCAAAGGGGTTTCACACACTCTTATTATATGTTAATGAAAAAGAAAAATCGTACAGACGAAATATGATGTTCCTGTT
>OGKG01003467.1_pt1 | contig 14660 bp, 11 predicted proteins | sample 1572201 | NCBI WGS metagenome assembly OGKG01 (sample SAMEA2582146, study PRJEB24529) | metagenome | biome: Human gut stool | place: China | collected 2011 | reverse complement strand
CGTCGAGGGCATCACCTCCGGCGCGGACAAGGGTTAACACGTTATTCTCTTTCTCCTTCACCATAAAAGCAATCCCCACAGTCCTTTTTGTGGCTGTGGGGATTGTTTTTTCTCAATGGCGGCAGGAAAGCAGTTTGTTCATGGTGAACCTCATTTCTATATCAAACGGTGTCTGTTCGGATGTCCTGAACCCTGCCATAAAACCGGTGGTTGATTTTAAGATTGCTTAACTTCAACAGGGGCTTTCCATCCTTTGACAAGAGTGTACCGTGAAAAGCGGCAGAAGTTTATGGACTCGTAGTCCAAGTTACCCACCCTCTTAGTCCAAGTTCTTGGATACAAGTAAACAAAAATAAAAAAATCCGAACCGCTCCCGTGATGAATCGGTGAAGATTCATCACAAAGAACGGATTTGATTTTGATTTTTCGTTGAAGGAGGTGGAAATCGAAAAATGGATTGAAGTGTTCGATGATGACCTTCAATCAAAAAATGAAATGCATAGCAAGCGATTTCTTTATTGAATTGAAAATAGCGGATGACAATTTAGAGGGAACACAGTTGTAGCAAGCAGGGCAGCTGTATATACATCTGCTTATTTTGCGTTGCAAAATGTTTGTTGGAACACCCAAACCCGTGAACTGCATCCGGCAGATGCAGGCTGAGCAAGCGCAACGTTGAAAAAGAATCGTTCTGCTGATATAATAAAATGTGATACTATCACCAAAATTTTGAGAAGAAAACCGTTTGCGGTTGGCAAACATTCAGGAGGAACGCATGGTTACAGGAGCCATTAAAAATAAGGTGGATAAAATCTGGACGGACATCTGGGCGGGCGGCATCACGAATCCGCTGACCGTCATTGAGCAGCTGACCTATCTCATGTTCATCCGGTCTCTGGACGAAAAGGAGCTTGCCACCGAAGAGTTTGAGAGCATGGCGGGCGAGAAGATGGAGCACATCTTCCCGGCCAGTGCGGCAGGCCAGTCCATGCGGTGGAGCAAGTTCAAGGATAAGGACTCCCGTGAGATTTTCCTGACCATGCAGCAGCGGGTATTCCCGGCCATCAAAAAGATGAAGTACGGCCGCCTGCCGGACTTTGACGAAAACGGCGAGCTGGTGGAAATCGAGGACGACCCCACCCGCCCGGACGAAGGCAACACCGCCTTTGCACGGTACATGGATGATGCCATGTTCCTGATCCCCACGCCGCAGGTGCTGCAAAAGATCATCACCGGGCTGGAGGATCTTTACACCCACGACATTGCCGACCTTGATATGCAGGGCGATTTGTACGAGTATATGCTGGGAAAACTGGCAACGGCGGGTCGGAACGGCCAGTTCCGCACGCCTCTGCATATCATTGATATGATGGTGGAGCTGGTGCAGCCCACGCCGGACGACTTCATCTGCGACCCCGCCTGCGGCACGGCAGGTTTTCTGGTGTCCAGCGCAAAATATGTTCGCAAGCACTATGGGGACGATATGACTCCGGAACAGTGGCAGCATTTTGCCGGGCCGATGTTCGCAGGCTTTGACATGGACCGCACCATGCTGCGCATTTCGGCCATGAACCTGATGCTCCACTCCATCACGAACCCGGAGATCGACTACAAGGACAGCGTGTCGAAGCAAAACTCCATTTGCAGCAAGTATACCGTCTGCCTTGCGAACCCGCCGTTCAAGGGCACCGTGGATGCCGAGAGCATCAACGACGACCTGAAAGCCGTCACCAACACCAAAAAGACGGAGCTTCTGTTCCTTGCGCTCTTCCTGCGGATGCTCAAAACCGGCGGACGCTGCGCCTGCATCGTGCCGGACGGCGTGCTGTTCGGTTCCAGCAAAGCGCACCAGAGCATCCGAAAAGAACTGATTGAAAACCACCAGCTGCGGGCGGTCATTTCCATGCCCTCCGGCGTGTTCAAGCCCTACGCAGGCGTGTCCACGGCGGTGCTGGTGTTTACCAAGACCGGCGCGGGCGGCACCGACAAGGTGTGGTTCTACGATATGAAAGCCGACGGCTTCTCGCTGGACGACAAGCGCACCGAGGTGAAGGAAAACGACATCCCGGACATCATCGCCCGGTTTCAGAACCTCGACGCTGAAACTGACCGCAAGCGCACCGAGCAGAGCTTCTTTGTGCCCAAAGAAGAAATTGCCGCTAACGGGTACGATTTATCCATCAATAAGTACAAAGAGACCGAGTATGTGCCGGTGGAGTATCCCTCGACCACGGAGATCCTTGCTGACCTGCATGAGCTGGAAATGGAGATCACCAAGGGTCTGGCAGAACTGGAAAAAATGGTATGACGGAGGAAAATGCGATGACAGAAAATGATAAACTGCAAATGTTTGAGGACCGACCGATTCGTACTGCATGGGATGAAACGCAGGAAGAATGGTACTTCTCCATTGTTGATGTTGTGTCGGTTTTAACAGAAAGCGGAGATTACAACACCGGGCGAAAATATTGGAATAAGTTGAAGCAACGCTTGAAAGCTGCAGTGAACTGGTGACAAATTGTCACCAGTTGAAAATGAAAGCGACAGACGGAAAACGCCGTTTGACCGATGTTGCCAACACGGAACAGCTCCTGCGCATCATTCAGTCGGTGCCGTCCAAAAAGGCGGAACCGTTCAAGATGTGGCTGGCGATGGCCGCCTGGTGGTCACTGCCGAGAATGCAAGTACTATGTTGCTAGGCCAAACGGTTGCCGGAATGATCGAGAGCGTGGCAACGGAAAAAGATGACGAAAAATCGGAATAACATGCAGGTGTGGGAGGAGATGGTGTGATGGTGAAGTTGGGAGAGGTTTGTGATTTTTATGCAGGAACAGTTTTTCCAAATGAATATCAGGGGAAAGTAACTGGGAAGTATCCGTTTTATAAAGTTGGAGATATTTCAAAAAATGTTTTGGAAGGCAATCGAGAACTTAAAACATGTGCAAACTATGTTGAAGAAGATGTAGTTCAAAAATTAAAAGGAAGTATACTTCCCCCTAAGACCATTGTATTTGCTAAAATAGGAGAAGCACTAAAACTAAATAGACGGGCTATTACTAGTTGCGAATGCTTGGTTGATAATAATGTGATGGGAATAAAGGCTCAAAATGTTCGATTAAATGATGAATATTTGTTTTATTGGCTACAAAATCTGAATTTAAGCAACTATTCAGAATCAACAACTGTTCCATCAGTAAAAAAATCGAGATTGCAAAATATAGAAATCAATGTTAGCCCATTAGAAGAACAAGAAAAAGTCGTAAGTACATTAAATAGGCTTTCAAGTTTAATTCTAGCTCGAAAAAAACAACTTTCCAAACTGGACGAGCTGGTAAAGGCACGGTTTGTGGAGATGTTTGGGGATGACATCTATCCAAAGGTGAAAGTTAGCAGAGTGTGTGATTTTATAACCAAGGGTACAACACCGCCCAATAACCTTATTAGCGAGAAATATTCAAGTGATAAAGTCCCGTATTTGAAGGTTTATAATTTGAGTTTCACTGGTAAGTTGCTTTTTGATACGGCTCCTCAATATGTCCCCGAAAATATTCATAACGGTGTATTAGCTCGCTCTAAAGTTTATCCTAATGATGTTCTGATGAATATTGTAGGACCGCCACTTGGAAAATTTGCACTTGTCACGAATGAATTTTCGGAATGGAATATAAACCAGGCTATCGCAATTTTTCGGGCAAAAGAGAAAGTGAATCCTAAATATTTGTTGTTTGCTCTTATGCAGCCAGAAGTTTTAAAACCGTTTTTAAGACAGGCCGTGGGAATTCGACAGTTGAATCTTAGTTTGGCACAATGTCGTGATTTAGAAATTCCTCTTCCGCCACTTTCACTTCAAAGCGAATTTGCCGCCTTTGTGGAGCAGGTAGACCAGCAGAAGCAGACTGTACAGCAGAGCCTTGAAAAGCTGGAACTGATGAAAAAGGCACTGATGCAGGAATATTTTGGGTAACTCCCTCAGTCACCTTCGGTGCCAGCTCCCTCTGGGAGGGAGCCTCTTGACAAAGAGGGAAAGTTTCCGGCCCGAGGAAAAGCCTCCCTCCTTGAGGGAGGTGGCGCGGCGTTAGCCGTGACGGAGGGAGTTCCAGAAAGGAGCGCGTCCAGATGTCATTGCCATATCAAGGAAAATTGATCCCTCGTGCAAAAGAATTGCGCAAAGACGCAACAAAACAGGAAAATCATCTCTGGTATGATTTTCTGCGCAGCTATCCCGTGCGGTTTCAGCGTCAGAAAACGATTGATGGCTTTATTGCGGATTTCTATTGTCACGTTGCAAGGCTGGTCGTGGAAGTGGACGGTTCACAACATTATGATGAGCAGGGACTGGCATACGACAAAGAACGCTCCGCCATTTTTGCCGAATATGGTGTGAAGGTGATTCGGTTTTCTAATCTGGAAATAGAGCAGAGCTTTCAAGAAGTTTGCAGTGCAATTGATTTGGAAGTCAGGAAGCGGGTTCAGGAACTGGAAGATACTCCCTCAGTCAAAGCCTAGCGGCTTTGCCAGCTCCCTCTGGGAGGGAGCCTATAACGTAGAGGTAAGGTAAAAGCCTCCCTCTTAGAGGGAGGTGGCACGGCGCAGCCGTGACGGAGGGAGTGGTGGAGACTGGAAGTGCTGGAATTGGTGAAAGAGCACGGATGCAGGAATATTTTGGGTAACTATGGATGGAAAATTGGAATCAGACTCATAGATGGAGGTAATAGAATGAAAATGGTTGATGATGAGATAATAAAAATGCTTCAAGAAAAAGTAGCAAAAGGAGAGCTTCCCCCGATTTATGCTATGCCTGATGCAGTGGAAGCAATGATTGAGCATGACGAGAAGGTGAAGCAGCAAAAAGGATGGATTGAAAAGTATCCTCTGATAAAAACAGGGAAAGTACCGATTGAAAATTTTAATGATAAGGTATTACCCAAATTATCAAAAAAAGCAGTTGATTACGGATTTCAGATTTTACTGATACAGTTGGTAGCTGAACTTGACATTACAAACGAAAACATTGTTGAATATTGTGATCTTTGGAAAGAAATACGAACCAAAAGTGGACGTTTTTTGATTGAAAACAGCTATTTGAACTTTAAAGAAAGCCATCTTGGGAAAAGTATAGTTCATGATTTGAAACATTTTGCTGATATGATGATTTCCATTGTATGGACACTTTCTCAGGAAGACGTTGTCACGAAAGTGGAAATTGATGGCATTGGAAAGTATTTGAAGAATAAAAAATCTTTGGGATGTTTTTCCGAATATGTCGATTTTTTGACCGTGCTTAATGAAATGGATAACACACAAAAACATGCAGTAACGAATCAGATGGGGATGCTTATTGGAAGAGATGAGCCTTGCTTTCATTGTATTGACTCGAATCATAATAAAGATATTTGGCATGTTGGTGTGAAAAATGTCTCTGTAGCACAGACGATTGAACAATTTAATTCGTTCTATAAATTCTCTATGGATAAGATTTCGGAATTGTGCAGTTGAGATTAGGATATAGTTCTGTGCGGAATGTTGAAAGGAGGCGGTGAAAATGAACTTCCGGCATGATTTTGCTGAAATGGCAAGAGAAGAGTTTAGAAATCTTGGGATGAGTGTTCCAAAAGAATGGGATGATTATGAAATCTGCATAAAGCTCTTTCAGGTATTGCAACGCCATATAAACTCGAATATTCCATATTACGTACTTTATTCAAAAGAACTTTTGCAGAAACTTCCCTATTTACCGGAGTCAGATAGGCGTGAAATTAAGAGGATTGAATGGTGTTTGCGAAATTGTCAGTCGATAACAGAATATATGAGCAGGGACATCAATACGACGTCGATGAGAAAATCGGATTTCATGCTAAAAAACTGGGAAATTTACCATGTTCATCTTGAGAAAGTTCAAAAGAATAAAAAGTGTACAAATCCGCACTTGTTGTTTTTCCAAATAAAAGGGCAGGTTGCTCATTTTATTGATGTGAAAAAACACCCACAGGGGAGCGACTGGTTTGATAGAGATTTACTAGAGATTGTTTATCAAAATTGGCCTAATCTGTTAGTATATCCGAATGGGCTAAGGCCGTGTGAGAACTTACCGGATAATCAAATTTACGAATTGACAAAAAGGTGTGTGGCATTTATACCATTTCATGGGGGAGTGCTATTTCCGACAAGTATGGGAGTGATGTCTTCTGGCGACAGTGGAACAGCAGTACGTGCGATTCAATTTATTTTTAATAGTTTTGCTTTGTGGGAAAAACAACTTGAAAAAGATGAGAAGAGGTTAAGAACAGAAATTAACCGAATTCATCATCCAATGCCGGAAAAACTTGATTTTTCGCTAATCATCGAAAAGAACAATTTTGTTGCATATGAAGAGTACGCACAAATAAAAGTAAAAATGTTTGTGGTTCCCTTGCTTCTTCAAAGTGCAAAATAAAGGAAAGGTGATTATATGTCCAACTTCTCCTATCTCTCCACCCACCCCGAATACTCCCTCTTCGCATCTGCTGCCATCGAGGCCGAGAAAGTGTTCTCCACCTCCCCGGCGATGTGCGCGGTGGGGTGTCGGAAGGCGTTGGAGCTGGCGGTGAAGTGGGTGTATGCGGCGGACAAGACCATCACGATGCCCTACAAGGACAATCTGCAATCCCTGCTGCATGAGGAAAGCTTCCGCTTTGCGGTGGACAAGGACGTGTGGAGTGTGCTGCCCAGCATCGTGAAGGCGGGCAACTTGGCGGTACATACTGGGCACAGCATGTCGGCGGCGGATGCGGTGTTCAGCCTGCGGGGACTGTTTGATTTCATCCAGTGGGTGGATTACTGCTACGGCACGGACTATGTGGAGCGCTCCTTTGACGAAACCGCCATCCCCGGCGAGAAGGTGGAGCTGGACATCCGGAAGATCCGGGAGCAGGAAAGCCTGCTGGAAGAAAAAGATGCCGAGCTGGAAGTCCTGCGTAAGCAGGTGGAGAGCCTTTCGGCGGCATACACGGCGGGCAAACAGCAGAATCAGCAGTGCCGCACGTTTACCGCCGCTGACCTGACCGAGGCCGAAACGCGGCGGAAGATCATCGACATCGACCTCAAGGCCATGGGCTGGAAGTTTACCGGGGCGGATGCCGATGTGCGCGTGGAGTACGAAGTGGACAACATGAACGGCGTGCTGGGCCAGAAGGGCTATGCGGATTACGTTCTTATGGGCAAGGATGGCAAACCGCTGGCGGTCATTGAGGCCAAGCGCAGCACCAAGGACCCCAACATCGGGCGCAAACAGGCACAGCTCTATGCGGACTGTCTGGAACAGAAATTCGGCCGCCGCCCGATGCTGTTTACCACCAACGGCTACACCACCTATTTCTGGGACGAAGCAAGCGGCCCGCAGCGGCCGGTGAGCGGCGTGTTCTGCAAGGATGATCTGCAAAAGCTGATGAACCGCCGCACCGAGAAAAAGCCGCTGGACACCATTGAAATTGACGATAAGATCACCGACCGCTACTACCAGAAAAACGCCATCCGGGCTGTCTGCGCCCACATCGCGCAGGGCTTCCGGCGCAATCTGCTGCTCATGGCCACCGGCACCGGAAAAACCCGCACGGCATCCAGCCTGACCGACGTGCTAAGCCGGGGCGGCCATGTGACGAATGTGCTGTTTCTGGCTGACCGCACCGCGCTGGTCAAGCAGGCGAAGGACGATTTCAAGAAGTATCTGCCTGACCAGTCTCTGTGCAACCTGTGCTCCTCCAAGGACGACAAGGCCGCGCGCATCGTGTTCTCCACCTATCCCACCATGCTCAACGCCATCGACAACGCCAAGACGAAGGACGGCGTGCCTCTGTTTTCCCCGGCCCACTTTGACCTCATCATCGTGGACGAGAGCCACCGCAGCATTTTCAAGAAATACCGGGCGATTTTTGACTATTTCGATGCCATTCTGGTGGGCCTGACTGCCACTCCGAAAACCGATGTGGACCGCAATACCTACGACTTTTTCGAGATGGAGCACGGCATCCCCACCTACGCCTACGATTACGACACCGCCGTTTACACGGACCATGTTCTGGTACCCTATTATAACTACGAGGTCAAGACCAAGTTTCTGGAAGAGGGCATCCACTACGACCAGCTTTCGCCGGAAGATAAGGCCCGCTACGAGGACGATTTTGCCGAGGACGACACTCTGCCCAGCTTTATCCCGTCCGAAAAACTGAACAAGTTCATCTTCAACGCCAACACCGTGGACACCGTTTTGCAAGACCTGATGGAGCGAGGCATCAAGGTGGCGGGCGGCGACCGCATCGGCAAGACCATTATCTTTGCCCAGAACAAGCGCCACGCGGAGTTCATCCGGGAGCGTTTTTGCAAGCTGTATCCGCAGCTGGAACAGCAGTATCCCGGATTCATCCAGCGGGTCGTCTGCGACGATGCCTATGCACAGTCCGTCATTGACGATTTCAAACAGCCGGACAAGCCGCCGTTCATTGCGGTTTCGGTGGACATGATGGACACCGGCATTGATGTGCCGGAGTGCGTGAACCTTGTCTTTTTCAAAAAGGTGCGCAGCAAAACGAAATTCTGGCAGATGATCGGCCGGGGCACCCGGCTCTGCCCGTCCCTTGCCTGCGTGGATGCCATTGACGGCGAATATACCGGCAAGCGGCGCTTTTTGATCTTCGACTACTGCGGCAACTTTGAGTTCTTCCGCCAAAAGCCCAACGGCTACGAGAGCACCGACACCAAGAGCCTGTCCGAAAGCATTTTCTGCAGACAGGTGCGCATTGCCGCGGCGTTGCAGGATGGCGCATATGCAGATGAAAAATACCAGAGCTGGCGCAATATCCTTACCGAAACTTGTCGGGCTGAGGTGGGCGCACTGAACCCGGAACTGGTCTCTGTGCGCCTGCACCGGAAGGCCGTGGAACACTACCAGAAACCGGAAGCCTTCACCGCCCTGTCCGAAACGGACAAGGGCACCTTGATGCGGGAAGTCGCACCGCTTATCTCGCTGGACGATAAGGATGAAGCGGCCAAGCGGTTCGATAATTTTGTGTACGGTCTGGTGCTCTGTGAGCTGGAAGGTCTGCCCGGCCTGACGCGGGCACAGCGGCAGCTGAAAAACACCGCCGCTCTGCTGGAACAGAAAGCCACCATCCCGCAGGTGCAGGCCAAGCTGCCGCTCATCCGGGAAGTGCAGACGGACGAATTCCTGACCTCCCACGATTTGCTCCGCTTTGAGGAAATGCGGCAGGAGCTGCGAGAGCTGGTCAAGTTTCTGGTGGACGGTGTGGAAGGGCAAAAACCCATCTATACTGCCCTTGCTGACCCGGTGCTGGAACAGACTGAGGGCAAGGCGCTGGACTCCGGTTATGACTTCGGGGAGTACCGGGAGCGGGTCAACCGCTACATCATGGAGCACCGCAGCGATACACTGGCCATCCACAAGCTGACCCAGAACATCCCGCTCTCGCAGGGCGATTACATTGAGCTGGAACACATCTTCACCAGCGAGCTGGGCAGCAAAGAAGATTATGCCCGGGAGTTCAAAGATACCCCGTTTGGTCTGCTGGTGCGCAAGGTGGCAAAGCTCGACCACGAGGCCGCGATGCAGGCATTCTCCAAGTTCATCAACGATGAATCACTGAATGCAAAGCAGATCGCTTTCGTGCAGAAGGTCATCCATTACATCGAGCAGAACGGCTATGTGGAAAGCAAAGCCGTTCTGATGAAACCGCCTTTCGACCAGCCCATCCTGTTCACCCGCCTGTTTGACGGCAAAATGGGCGGAGAGCTGATGGAAACCATTGATGCCGTCCGGGAAAATGCGGTCCACGTGACGGCGTGATACGGCGGAATGCAGAGCGCAGCAAAAAATGTGACCGGGAAGAAGGTCCACCGGCTTTACAATTGCCGGAAAAGGCGGTATTCTTTATTTATGACAAACATCCGCAGGAGGAAACCATGGACATCCGCCAGCTGCACTACTTTCTGGTATTGTGCGAAGAAATGAATTATACCCGGGCCGCACAGCGGCTGTTTTTGTCGCGGCAGGCGCTGCGGCAGAGCATCTCTGCGCTGGAAGCGGAACTTTGCGGGCCGCTGTTCCTCAGTGCCCACCACAAGCTCACCCTCACCGACCGCGGCATGAGCCTGCAGCGCCATGCCACCCCGGTGGTGGAGCAGTTCCAGCAGATGCAGGCCGCCCTGCGGGCCGAGATCCAGTCGGCCCAGCCGGTGCACATCGGCATCAGCGTGGCGCTGGTGCCGGACTACCTGCCTGGGCTGGAAACGCAGCTGGACAAGTTCCGCCAGCAGTACCCTCATGTGGAGATGCGGTTCCGCCTGCTGGACAACGACGCTGTGGCCGATGCCGTGGAGCAGGGCGAGCTGGACGCCGGTCTGGTCATCGACCTGGGCTGTGCGGCTCCGGTACTGGCCCGCACCACCCTGCGGGCCGACCCTGCCTGCCTGCTGGTGCCCCGCGGTCACCCCTTCTGGGACCGGGAGAGCATCCCGCTGGCCGACCTGCGGGGGCAGCGGGTGCTGCTGCCCAGCCTGCGGCAGGACCTGTTCAGTCCGCTGTGGTCGGCCTGTGCCCGGGCCGGGTTTGCGCCCAACGCCGAGATCGGCCCCAGCTTTTACCAGGCCTATTATCTGGTGCAGGAGCAGCTGTGCACCTGCCTGACCCGCTACGAGCCCGGTGCCCGGCGGGAGCTGGACCGGGTGCGGGATGTGCTGCTGGAGGACCTGCCCCCGCTGTGCGTGTCGCTGGTACAGCGCCGGGACTATACCTCGGCCTACATCGACCTGCTGCGCAGCTACCTGATGGAGGTGCTGGGCGGGGCCGCCTCGCTGCCGCCGCGCCGGGGCCGTCCGGCCAAGCCCTTCTACAACTTCCCGGTGCTGTCCAGCACGGCGGCAAAGCCTGCCGCTCCGGTGCACCCGGCCCCTGGCACCCAGCTGCCCTTTGCGGGTGCGACCAACTTCCGGGAGCTGGGCGGCTATCCGGCCGATGAGGGCAAGACCGTGCGCTGGGGCCAGATCTGGCGCGGCGTGTGCACCGCGCGGCTCACCGACCCGGCGGACCGTGCCCGGCTGGATGCGCTGGGCTTGCGGCTGATTCTGGACCTGCGCAGCACTGCCGAGGCCCAGGCCGAGCCGGACTATGTGCCGGACGGTGCCCGGCTGGTGCAGATCTGTGCCCTGTGCGGCGACGACGGCCATGAGATCAGCTTTGCCCCCGGTGACATCGAGCGCATGATGCACACCGCCCGGGAGGGCGAGAACATCCTGTACCGGATGTACCGACAGATGCTGTTCGGCAACAAGGCCTTCAAGGAGCTGTTCCGGGCGCTGGAAGCCGGCGAGACGCCCATCCTGTTCCACTGCTCTGCCGGCAAGGACCGCACTGGTGTGGCCGCCATGCTGATCCTGCTGGCGCTGGGTGCGTCCGACGAGACGATCTGCGCGGACTTTGTGCAGACGAATGTCTGCCGCAAGGCCGAGATCGACGCCCTTCTGGCGGGCCACGCGGAAGAGATCGCCGCCGACCCGTCCAAGCGGATGCGGTTCTGCACACAGGCGGGCGTGGATCCGGGTGCGGCACCCTATGTGCTGCAGGTTATCCGGGAAGCGTGCGGCAGCGCGGAGGAGTATCTGGCCCGGGAGTACGGCCTGACTCCCGCCCGGCGGATGCGCCTGCGGAGGATGTATCTGGAATAATGATGCAGAATGAGCCCCGGTGTATGCAGATGCACCGGGGTTTTTGCGGCATAAAATCGGCTATGTGCACAAAAAATATGCGGCGGGAGCCGGTTTTCCCTTGACAAGCGTGCAAATGTTTCGTAATATAATTAGTAGTATGGAATAAAAGACGCTGTGTGCAGGTCGTCCCCGTGACCGGAGTTTCTCCACAGGCGAAGCGCGCCTGTTTTATATAAGCCAGAACCGGATAGAAAAAAGCCGCAATGCCCGTGCAGGGTCTGCCTGCGCGCGTGATTTTTGTTGTCACTTTTTGCATGGAAGGCTCCCTTATAGATCGTTGCCCACAGCCTGCCGCACAGCGTCTCCTGCTTGTTTGAACCTGAATGAAAAATCAGAACAAAGGAGAGTGAACACGATGACCGCGATCGAAGTGATCGTGGCCCTGATCGTGGGTGTTGTCGGTGCAGCTGCGGGCTATTTTGTTGGTTACAACAACCGGAAAAAGACCGCCGAAGCACAGATCGGCAGCGCCGAAGCCGAGGCGACCCGCCTGGTGAACGAAGCGATCAAGACCGCAGACCAGAAGCGCAAGGAAGCGGTTCTGGAAGCCAAGGACGAGGCCTTCAAGCTGAAGGCCGAGGTCGATGCCCAGAAGGCAGAGGCCGACAAGGAGATCAAACAGCGCCGTGCTGAGATCAGCCGTCAGGAAAACCGCATTGACCAGAAGGAAAATGCCCTGGACCGCAAGACCGAAGCCCTGGAGCGCAAGGAAGAGGACCTGAAGAAGCGTACCGCCGAGGCCGACGCCCGTCTGGCCGAGATCGACGCCCTGCGCGCCAAGGAGATGGAGCGTCTGGAAACGCTGGCCGGCCTGAGCCAGGAGGACGCCCGCGAGGTGCTGCTGCACAAGGTGGATGAGGAGCTCACCCACGAAAAGGCCGTGCGCATTGCCGCCTACGAGACCGACCTGAAGGAGAACTGCGACAACATCGCCCGCAACCTGATCGGTCAGGCCGTGAGCCGCTGCGCCGCCGACCACTGCAGCGAGACCACCGTGAGCGTGGTGCCGCTGCCCAGTGACGAGATGAAGGGCCGCATCATCGGCCGTGAGGGCCGCAACATCCGTGCGCTGGAAACCGCCACCGGCGTGGACCTGATCATTGACGATACCCCGGAGGCCATTACCCTGTCCTCCTTCGACCAGACCCGCCGCGAGGTGGCCCGCATGACCCTGGAACGCCTGATCGGCGACGGCCGCATCCACCCCGCCCGCATCGAGGAAACGGTGGAGAAGTGCCGCCACGATCTGGAACTGCAGATGAAGCGCGAGGGCGAGAAGGCCGTGATGGAGCTTGGCATCCACGGCCTGCACCCCGACCTCATCAAGCTCATCGGCCGCCTGAAGTACCGCACCAGCTTTGGCCAGAACGCTCTGACCCACAGCATGGAGGTGGCCTGGCTGGCCGGCCTGCTGGCAGGCGAGATGGGCGTGAACGTCACGCTGGCCCGCCGTGCCGGTCTGCTGCATGATATCGGCAAGGCCCTTGACCACGAGATCGAGGGCAGCCACGTGCAGATCGGCGTCGACATCTGCAAGAAGTACCGCGAAAACCCGCAGGTCATCCACGCCATCGAGGCTCACCATGGCGATGTGGAGCCGAAAACCACACTGGCGTTTATCATTATGGCCGCCGACGCGATTTCCGCCGCCCGCCCGGGTGCCCGCCGCGAGAACATGGAGAGCTACATCAAGCGTCTGGAAACGCTGGAAGCCCTCTGCAACGGCTTCGAGGGTGTCGAAAGCTCCTACGCCGTCCAGGCTGGCCGCGAGGTGCGCATCCTTGTTCAGCCCGACAAGGTCAGCGACGACGAGGTCATTCTGCTGGCCCGCAATGTCGCAAAGAAGATCGAGAACGAGCTGGATTACCCCGGCCAGATCAAGGTCAGCGTCATCCGCGAGAGCCGCGCCACCGAGTACGCAAAATAAGTTTGCCAATAGAAAAAGGCAACCCACATCGGGTTGCCTTTTTTGTATAAAGATAAGAAAAACGGGTACCAGAGTGATACTATCAATACTTAGCATTTCAGTTCAGGTAACTTTTCCGGTTATAAGTAACATGAGTCTATCTCTTCTAAAGAACGAATCTTTATCCATGGTGGGCAGGTTTTTGTAGTCATTATTGATTTGAACAGAATCTCCGAGAAGATAGTGCTCGTAACAAGGAGCTTCATCAACACTAAGTGCAATATATTCTTGTGTCTCGGCAAAATATATTCCGACATATCCTTTACCATCATAGTAAAGGATAAAAGCGACTTTACCGCTTGGAGAAATATAGGCACCAAAATGGCCGTTCCCTCCTTCTTGCAGTGACGGAACCTCGGACATTTTGACAATTTCTTGGTATCTGGTTACAGTTTCTGTGGACCCATTAGGTGACTTTGTTTTGGTAGCTAAAAAAGTACTATCTACATGAGTTGTTTCCTTTATTATATCAGATTTACCATACAGTTCACTCATTTCCGTCTGGATTGCGGTATGCAACATCCTTGTCTCGGCAATGACCTGACTTTTCTTCGCCTTATCAATATACCCCGTCAGCGCAGGCACCAGCAATGCTGCCAGGATGGCCAAAATGACCAACACCACGATCAATTCCACCAACGTGAAACCTCGTTTTTTCTTTATTTTTACCATAAATCGTACTTCCTTCGGTACATAATAAGACTTATTATATCGTGTAAAATCAGAAAAGTCAACGGTTTCAATAATAAGCCGTTCCGTTCAAAAAACGTCCCTGCAGCAAAGAGCAGGGACGTTTTAAATTCATTCCGTTATTACAGATGCAGCACTCTGTCCTTGATCTCTGCCGTCCGGCCCTGGTTCCAGAACTGGGTGCCGATATAGCCGCAGGTGCGGCGGGCAACGTTCAGCTTGTTCTGGTCGCGGTTGCCGCACTTGGGGC
>OGKG01003466.1_pt1 | contig 14672 bp, 9 predicted proteins | sample 1572201 | NCBI WGS metagenome assembly OGKG01 (sample SAMEA2582146, study PRJEB24529) | metagenome | biome: Human gut stool | place: China | collected 2011 | reverse complement strand
CAGGCTGACATACGCGGACACATCAAGAGCGTGAAGAACCCTGCGTCCGGACGCATCGTGGCTGACAGCATAGGCGAGATTATACTCGACGAGAACATCAAAAAGCCGGCTGACTGCGAGATTCTGACGCGTGCATAAGCATACATAAAAAGAACGTAAGCTATGGAATACGACTTTTCAAGACCAACTGAGCGACGCGGCACCGACTCTTACAAATGGGATTCGGCACCAGAGACTGACATCATTCCGCTGTGGGTGGCGGATATGGACTTCGAGACCTTCCCCGGCATCACCGAAGCCTTGCAGCGACGCGTGGCGCACGGCATATTCGGCTACACACGTGTGCCTGAGGCGTACTACGAAGCAGTGTGCAACTGGTTCGGCAAGCATCACGGATGGCACATCAACCGCGAGGATATCATCTACACGTCGGGCGTGGTGCCGGCTGTGTCGGCGGTTATCAAGGCGCTTACGCTGCCCGGCGACCAGGTGATAGTGCAGGGACCGGTGTACAACTGCTTCTTCTCCTCAATACGCAACAACGGATGTGAGACGGTCTCCAACTCGCTTATATATAATAAGGAGGAACTGCGCTACGAAATCGACTTCGACGACCTCGAACGCAAGCTCGCTCACGAACGCGCACGACTGATGCTGATCTGCAACCCGCACAATCCGGGCGGACGCGTGTGGACTCGCGACGAACTGACCCGCGTGGCGGAGCTTTGCCACAAGTATGGCGTGCGCGTGGTGTCGGACGAGATTCACTGCGAACTGACGCTCTACAACAACGAGTACGTGCCGTTCGGTTCGCTGCCTGACGAACTGAGCCGCGATTCGATAACCTGCTGCTCGCCGTCGAAGGCGTTCAACACCGCCGGACTGCAGATTGCGAACATCGTTTGCCGCGATGCAGAGGTGCGCAACCGCATCGACCGCGCCATAAACATCAACGAGGTGTGCGACGTGAACCCGTTCGGAGTAATCGCCCTGCAGGCTGCTTACAGCGACGAGGGCTACGAATGGCTCACACAGCTGCGCGCATACATCTCAAGCAACTACGACTTGCTGCGCGAACGCTTCGCTCGCGAACTGCCCAAGTGCAAGGTGATGCGCATGGAGGGCACGTATCTGGCGTGGATAGACTGCTCGGAACTGCATATCTCGTCGGACGAAATAGAAGAGATGCTCATGCACGAGAATAAAGTATGGGTGAATGCGGGCAGCATGTACGGCACTGAAGGCGCGGCGTTCATACGCATAAACATGGCTTGCACCAGCGAACTGCTTAACGAAGGCATAACGCGAATAGTGAACGGACTCGGCAATAAATAAAAAACGTAGGAGGCTACGGCATTCCTGCCGTAGGCATAGCAATAAATCGTAATAATATGTATTGCATATAGTGGCTACGGCAGGAATGCCGTAGCCTCCTATAAAACAAGCCCTATACAAACATCGTTGTATAGGGCTTGTTTTATATTGTATAAGAAATTATTATCCTACCTGCGAGCCAGGCTTAACGTTGCCAGTCACGGTGGTTACATTCAGCGTTCCGTCGAAGTTTACGGCAGAGAGAATCATACCCTGACTCTCGATGCTCATCATCTTGCGCGGAGCGAAGTTGGCTACGAAGAGCACATCCTTGCCGATGAGCTGCTCAGGCTCGTAGTAAGCCGCGATGCCCGAAAGGATGGTGCGGTCTACGCCCGAGCCGTCGTCGATGGTGAACTGCAGGAGTTTCTTCGACTTCTTCACCTTCTGGCAGTTCTTAATATGACCAACGCGGATGTCGAGTTTCTCGAATGTGTCGAAGTCTACGTTCTCCTTGATAGGTGCAGCAACGTAGTTGGCAGCCTCGTTAGCCTTCTTCGTATCCTCGAGTTTCTGAAGCTGAGCATTGATAGCCTCGTCCTCAATCTTCTCGAAGAGCAGCGCTGGTGTGCCGAGCTGATGACCCGGCTTGAGCAGCTCTGTAGAGCCGAGCTGTGCCCAATCGGTATCGGTAACGTTGAGCATCTCGCGCAGACGTGCCGAGCTGAACGGCAGGAACGGCTCGAAAGCAATCTCAAGGTTAGCCACGAGCTGCAGAGAGAGGTAAAGTATGGTCTTTACGCGCTCCATGTCGGTCTTTGCTACGTGCCACGGCTCGCAGTCGGTGATGTACTTGTTGCCGATGCGTGCGAGGTTCATAGCCTCCTTCTGTGCGTCGCGGAACTTGAATGTGTCGAGCAATGCCTCCACCTTCTGCTTCACGTCCTTGAACTCCTCGATAGTCTTGAGGTCTACCTCCTGAAGCTCGCCGCACTCAGGCACAACGCCGTTGAAATACTTCTTTGTGAGCTGCAGGGCGCGGTTGACGAAGTTGCCGTAAACAGCCACCAGCTCGTTGTTGTTGCGATCCTGGAAGTCCTTCCATGTGAAGTTATTGTCCTTTGTCTCAGGCGCATTGGCTGTGAGAACATAGCGCAGAACGTCCTGCTTGCCGGGGAAGTCGACGAGATACTCGTGGAGCCATACAGCCCAGTTGCGCGATGTGGAAATCTTGTCGTTCTCGAGGTTGAGGAACTCGTTAGAGGGTACGTTGTCGGGCAGGATATAGTCGCCGTGAGCCTTCAGCATAGTCGGGAACACGATGCAGTGGAACACGATGTTGTCCTTGCCGATGAAGTGGACGAGGCGCGATGTGGGGTCCTGCCACCATGTCTGCCACGTACCCCACTTCTCGGGCTGTGCGTCGCAAAGCTCCTTAGTGTTGGAGATGTAGCCGATTGGCGCGTCGAACCATACGTAGAGCACCTTGCCTTCTGCTCCCTCTACCGGTACGGGGATACCCCAGTCGAGGTCGCGTGTCATAGCGCGCGGCTGCAAATCCATGTCGAGCCACGACTTGCACTGTCCGTACACGTTCGGACGCCACTCCTTGTGGTCTTCAAGAATCCACTGCTTCAGCCAGTCCTGCCACTTGTTGAGTGGCAAGTACCAGTTCTTTGTGGCTTTCTTCACGAGTCCGTGACCCGGGTTATTCTTGTTTGTAGGGTTGATAAGTTCCTCGGGTGAGAGTGTGGCGCCACACTTCTCGCACTGGTCGCCGTAAGCGCCTTCAGCGCCGCAGCGTGGGCATGTACCTACGATGTTGCGGTCGGTGAGGAACTCGCCTGTCACCTCGTCGCAGAACTGCTCTTCTGTCTTCTCTACAAGCTCATGCTTGTCGTAGAGCGTGCGGAAGAAGTCGCTCGCGAACTTATGGTGAATCTTCGATGTAGTACGGCTATAGATGTCGAACGAAATGCCGAAGTCTTCGAACGATTTCTTGATAAGGTTGTGATAGCGGTCTACCACCTCCTGAACCGTGATGCCCTCCTTGCGTGCGCGGATTGTCACGGGCACACCGTGCTCGTCGCTACCGCCGATGAACATCACTTCCTGCTTCTTCAGGCGCAGATAGCGCACATAGATGTCGGCAGGCACATACACGCCAGCCAAGTGGCCGATGTGTACTCCACCGTTGGCGTACGGCAAAGCCGCAGTCACAGTGGTGCGTTTGAACTTGTTCTCTTCCATTATATTATGTGTTTTTTAATTTCATCTGCAAAGTTACTGAAAATCGTAGAAAAATACAAAAAAGCGCAGCTCCTTTATGGAGTTGCGCTTTTATTATAATTATGTAAGCGATGTCTGTTACTTCACCTCTACGGCTTCGAGAGCAGCCTCATCGTGCTTGATCTTGCGACCGAGTGTGAGGTAAGCCACCGGAGCAGCCATGAAGATAGAAGAGAGTGTACCGAAGATTACACCGAGCAACATTGCGAACGAGAAGCTGCGAGTGCTCTCACCGCCGAAGCAGAAGATACAGAGCAGCACGATGAGTGTTGAGAACGATGTATTGATAGTACGTGCGAGGGTCTCGTTCAGCGACTTGTTGAAGAGCTCCTGCAGATCCATCTTCTTGTGGAGTGTGAGGTTCTCGCGGATACGGTCGAACACAACCACCTTATCGTTGATAGAGTAACCGATAACGGTAAGGATAGCACCGATGAATGTCTGGTCAATCTCGAGAGAGAACGGCACTACGTCCCAGAGGAGTGAGAAGAATCCGATAACGATTGTTGCGTCTACGGCGAGGGCTACTGTAGAGCCTACAGAGAACGCTACGTTGCGGAAACGTACGAGGATGTAGAGGAAGATGGCTGCGAGGGCGAAGAGCACGCTGATGATAGCACCGTGTGTGATGTCCTTAGCCACTGCCGGACCTACCTTTGTAGACGATACGATTGAGCCGCCTGCGCGTACGTCAGGGTTCTTGAATGCCTCAACGCTGCCCTGAGTTACGAGACCTGCGCCGTGGAGACCCTTGTAGAGTATGTCCTCAACCTCGTTGTCGATGGCGGGGTTGTTCGATTCAATCTTGTAGTTGGTAGAGATGCGGATTGTCTTGCCGTCTGTACCGAGTGCGAGAGCATTAACTGTTGCGCCCTTGAAGAGCGGTACGAGGGCTTCCTTCACCTGCTCAGGCTCTGTCTGCTTCTCAAGCACCACTACGTAGTTGCGACCACCGGTGAAGTCGATACCCTTGCTCAAGCCACGTACGAAGAAGCTGCCGAGCATGATGAGGATTACGACGCCGAACACTGTGAATGATGTCTTATATGACGACATGAACGCGAAGTTCTTGTTCGCCATGAAGTTGCGTGATACGCGTGTAGAGAAGTTCTGCTTTGTCCACTTGTCGTGCTTCAGACGGTTCTCGTAAACGAGGCGTGTGAGGAACACTGCGGTGAAGAACGAGCAGCAGATACCGATGATAAGTGTGGTAGCGAAGCCGCGGATCGGACCTGTACCAAACACATAGAGGATGATACCTGTGATGATTGATGTCAAGTTAGAGTCGAAGATGGCTGAGAAGGCGTTGCTGTAACCCAGCGAGAGTGCCTGCTTGGTGCCGAGACCCTTCTTGAGTTCCTCCTTGGTGCGCTCGTATATAAGCACGTTGGCATCAACCGCCATACCGAGGGCGAGCACGATACCGGCGATACCTGGCATTGTAAGAGCTGCCTGGAACGATGCCATGATACCCATGGTGAAGAAGAGGTTGAGGAGGAGGGCGCCGTTAGCTACCATACCCGGGATGAAGTCGTACATCACTACCATATAGATCATAAGGATGATAAAGGCGAAGATGAACGAGATGAAGCCCTGCTGGATTGACTGTGCACCGAGTGTCGGACCTACCACTTCCTCCTGAACGATATGTGCCGGAGCCGGCATACGTCCAGACTTAAGAGTGTTAGCCAAGTCCTTTGTATCTTCGATTGTGAAGTTGCCAGAGATTGAAGACTGACCGCCAGAGATCTCGCCGTTTACGCGCGGAGCAGAGTAAACTGTACCGTCGAGCACGATAGCGATTGCCTTGCCTACGTTAGCCTTTGTGAGGGCTGCCCAGCGGCGTGCACCGTCAGAGTTCATTGTCATTGATACCTCAGGCGAACCAGTAAGGTTGTTGAACTGGTCCTTAGCGTCGGTCACTACGTCGCCCTCGATAGGAGCGCGTCCGTTGGTGGTTGTCACCTTAATGGCGTGAAGCTCGTAGATATTCTTTGCCTGAATACCGTCAGCTGGCTTAGCACTCCAAAGGAGACGGCAGTCGGAGGGGAGTATCTGCTTAGCAAGAGCCGAGTAGATAATATTGTTTACCTCTGCTGTATCGCGTGCCGAAGCGTAGCCTACGAGGCTGAGCGCGCCGTTGCCAGAAGGCTGGAGCACAGAGAAGAGCGGGTTCTGCTTCTTAGCCTCAGCCATAGCTGCTGCGTCGTCTGCCTTAGCGTCCTTCTTTGTCTTGAACGCTGCCTTTGCCTTAGCTTCTACCTTCTCGGCTGCTGCTACTGCTGCTGTGTCGGTAGCAGCCGAGTCGGCTACTTCCTCCTTGGCACCAGAGCGGTGGTTAGCCTCGCGCTGGTTGAGCTGTGAGAGGTAAGGGATGATTTCGTCTGAGTTGTATGTCTCCCAGAACTCAAGGTTTGCGCTACCCTGGAGGAGCTTACGCACGCGCTCCGGCTCGTTGATACCCGGCATTTCTACCATGATACGACCCTGCTGACCCTCGAGCTTCTGGATGTTAGGCTGTACGACACCGAACTTGTCGATACGTGTACGTACGACGAGGAACGAGTTATCGATAGCTGCCTGCACCTCTGAACGGAGTACCTTCTCTACTTCCTTGTCAGAAGAGTTAGGCGACACCTTGCCCTGGAGCTGCTGTGTAGCGAAGATCTCTGAGAGATGACGTCCCGGAGCGTTCTTCTTGAAAGCGTTGACGAAGAGAGTGATGAAGTCGCTCTGCGATACTTCGTGCTCTGCGCGAGCCTCTTTCATCGACTTAACGAAAGCTGCGTCTACCTTGTGGTCGGCGAGGTTCTCGAGTACATCAGGAACGCTCACTTCAAGGATGACGTTCATACCGCCTTTAAGGTCAAGACCGAGACCGATCTGTGTTTCGAGACACTTCTGATAAGAGTAGATGCCAAGATACTTCACGGAGTCCTTGTAGTCCTGCTGTGCGATAGGATCCTTTATCTTCGCAGCCTGGCTGTCATAGTACTTTGTGGCAGCCGAGAACGAGAGATAGAAGATACTTGCAAGCGTCAAAAGGACGGCTGTTACAATTACAATACCTTTGTTCTGCATTTTTTTGATTTATTTTTTGTTATTATTATTTTTTCGCTGTGTATACAGATAGCGTGCAAAGTTACAGATTTTTTCAGTTAAACCGAAATTTATAGCTTTATTTCTTTGTTTTGCAGAGGTTTAAGAGTTTAAAACACTTATAAAAGTCCAGTTTTTTAAATATTTTTATAATATATAAGGTGAAAAAGCACTTTCTAAAGTGGTTTCATCACCCCTATACTCATTGCTATTTTACTCTTTGCAGCTTACATACAATCGGATAATGATCGGATGCACTTATGCTATTATCCACCTTGCATTCATAGGGTTTCCAATGGTCGGAGCACATAATGTTGTCTATGCGCACGTAGAAAGCGTTGTAGTGGTAAGATATACCAGGACCATTCGCCGTAGCTACATAACAATCGGTGAGTTCTTTAGCTAAGCGTTGATGGGTATAGGATATGGGCGAATCGTTGAAGTCGCCTGCAAGGATTATGCTCTGATGCTTATGACGCTCAATGTATTCAGCCACAGCGTCTGCCTGTGGTCCACGTTTCGCTGACGACTCGCCAAGCAAGTTCCACAGGCGATGTGTTTCCTGTTTTGTTTCATCGCTTTCCATGTCACCTTTCAACATCGACTTAAAGCGTGTACGGTCTTCGGGCGACAATCCGGTAACCTGGAAGTGGGCTACAATAACAAGCGTAGTGTCCTTTTCACCTGTCTTTAGAGCATAAGATACGGCGTTATATGTATCCTCTTCGGTGGATATATATTCCTCCCCTACTATCGGCAACTTACTGTATATACCGACAGCATCGCCTCCTTTGGGATTTTTCGAGCCACTATACTTTCTGTAAGGATACTTCACGTCCATCAAAGAGTCTATCTTCACACGCTTTGCCCATTGTACATCAGCTTCCTGCAAACAAACGATATCAGCGTCCTGTTCCAACATATAATCGGCTATAGCGCATGGCTGCGACAAGTCGGTCCACGTAGAAAAGCAGAACACATTGTACGACATTATCTTCAACGCATCCTCAGGAGCCGAAGACGGAACATTCAGCGGAACATAAGTGCGCACCGGACCGAAACATACTATCATTCCGACTAACGAGATGAGTGCCCCACGCTTACGAAACAACAACCAAAAGACGAGAAATGCTATATTAAGCAGCAAAAACAAGGGAAATACAAGCCCTATGTTAGCTATCAACGGATGAGCCGTAGGGTTAACCCTGTCGCTATATCCTATAGCTAACATAAAGAGCACCGTCACCACATTGAATGCGGCGACGATGCGAAAGATTATTGATTTTATATTTTTCAAAGCGTGTAAGTCTGTTTTTTATTTTCTGTTACTTGCATCGAAGAGTTGCTGTTTCTCTTCACGCGTTAGCGACTCGTAACCATTACGACGTATCTTATCCAATATCTCGTCCATTCGCTCCTGCTCTGCCTTGCGGCGTGCGTTGTAGTCCCAATCGCTCTCATGGCGTGTATTTGCACTATTAGTAAACACACCGCCACGATCTTTGCGCCCCGTGCGACGCTCCCACGAGGCACGCATAGAGTCGAAGAACTGCTGTCCGCTGCGACGACTGTAGCGAATGTCGGGGTGACGTCGCCAGTAGCGAATGAGGAAGAAACCGAACACCATACCGCCCAAGTGAGCCAGGTGAGCCACTCCGTCGCCCGTAGAAGAGTAAGCCATGAACAATTCTATCGCAGCATAACCCATCACAAACCACTTTGCCTTGATAGGCACAGGCAGCGGGAATATAAAGATGCGCTCCTCGGGATAGAGCATACCGAAGGCGAGCAGTATGCCGTAGACAGCACCCGATGCACCCACGGTAGTCCAAAGGTTAAGGAAGGCAGCATTGGCATTAGCCACTTTCATTGTCTGAGCCAATGTGAAGTGAGGAATGTGTTCGCTTACTATAAAATAGAACTGCGCGAACTGTGCCAACTCCTGAAACAGACCTGCGCCTACTCCGCACACTATATAATAAGTGAGAAACTTCTTCGGTCCCCAAGTGCGCTCAACGATACAGCCGAACATCCACAGCGCAAACATATTGAAGAAGATATGGCTGAAACCACCATGAGCGAACATATATGTAAAGAGCTGATAGATGTGAAAGTCGGGCGCAAGAAAGAAGTGCAAACCTAAAACATTGTTGAGGTCTACACCCATATTTCTAAACAAATAAGTGGCTAAGAATACCACTACATTCACAATAAGTAAGTTTTTTGTTATCGTTGGAATATTATTCATATCACATTTTTATATATTTGTAAATATCGCATCGTTAGAGTGGCAAAATTACGAAAAATCCACGTAAAAAGGCATAAAACAGGCTCTTCGCGCTTTTTTTTTCAATTAATTATGCACTTTTTTCTGTTTTTTGTTTGATTTATGAAAGGAAAACTCTAAATTTGTCACTGAAATAGTGTGAGTTACACATTTTTAGCTCTTCAAACTCAGAGAAAACTAACATTTATAAACAATTTAAATACAACAGAATTATGAACAAGACAGAATTAGTAGAGAAGATAGCAGTAGGTGCTGAACTCAGCAAGGCTGACGCAAAGAAGGCTCTCGAAGCTGCAGTAGAAGCAATCAAGACAGCTCTCGTTGAGGGTGACAAGGTACAGCTCATCGGCTTCGGTACATTCAGCGTTAACGAGCGCCCGGCTCGCGAAGGCATGAACCTCCGCACTCGTGAGAAGATTCAGATTGCAGCAAAGAAGGTTGCTAAGTTCAAGGCAGGTGCCGAGCTTTCAGACGCTCTCAACTAAGCCAAACCAATCAAAAACCAACATAAAAAGACAGCTGAGACTTACCTCTGCTGTCTTTTTATTATTATAGGAGTTAAGAAGCTATTCATATCGTTAATTAAACATAATTAAATACAGTTGTCTTTGTCGCAAACAATATAAGTGCGTATCTTTGTAGCACATTATTATGTACACGTACACGCATTAAGCGTGTGTAATAACACTAATATAGATATATCAATTAATATTTTCATATAAATTATGCAGAAAAACAATCTTCTTTTACTGTCTGCAGCTACAATGCTGTTCATGACATCTTGTTCGAAGCTTGGACCGCTCTCAGCGGACAACTTCACAGTTATCCCTAACCCACTTGAGGCAAACGCAGGCGATGTTCCAGCTACAATCAACGGAACATTCCCAGAGAAGTACATGAAGAAGAAGGCTGTTGTCACAGTTACTCCAGAGTTGCGCTACGCTGACGGCCAGGTAGCTAAGGGTCAGAGTGCTACTTTCCAGGGTGAGAAAGTAAAGGGCAACGATCAGACTATCTCTTACAAGGTAGGTGGTCGCTACACAATGAAGTCTAACTTCAAGTACGTTCCAGAGATGCAGAAGAGCGAGATGTACCTCACATTCGACGCACGCATCGGCAAGAAGCAGTTCGACGTACCTGCAGTGAAGGTAGCTGATGGCGTTATCGCTACATCAGAGCTCTACAAGAAGACTCTCGTTTCTGAGAGTGGCTGCATCGCTCCTGACGCATTCCAGCGCGTAAACGCTGCTAAGCAGGAGGCTAACATCAAGTTCCTCATCAACCAGGCTAACATCCGCAAGAGCGAGCTCAAGAACAACTCTGTTAAGGAGTTTGTAGAGTTGCTTAAGAAGATCAACGCTGACAAGGAAGGCTACAACGTACAGAACGTAGAAATCCAGGCTTACGCTTCACCAGATGGTGGCGTTAAGTTCAACGATAAGCTCGCCGGCAACCGTCAGAACGAGTCAGAGAAGTACGTTAAGGGTACATTGAAGAAGACAAAGGTGAACGCAGCTATCGACGCTCACTACACAGCACAGGACTGGGACGGTTTCCAGAAGCTCGTTGCAGCATCTAATCTTCAGGACAAGGAGGTTATCCTCCGCGTGCTCTCTATGTATAGCGACCCACAGGAGCGCGAGCAGCAGATCCGCAACATGTCTGCAGGCTTCCAGGAGCTTGCTGACGGCATCCTCCCGGAGCTTCGCCGTTCACGCCTCATCATCAACTATGAGACAATCGGCCGTAGCGATGACCAGATCAAGGAGCAGTACAGCAGCGACGCTACTAAGCTGAGCGTTGATGAGCTTCTCTACTCTGCTACTCTCGAGGAGTCGGCAGCTAAGAAGGAGGAAATCTACAAGAAGACAACAGAGGTTTACCCGAACGACTACCGCGCTTACAACAACCTCGCTGCTCTTGCACTCGCTAAGGGCGACGTAGCAGCTGCTAAGCAGTACGCTCAGAAGGCTACTTCTCTCGGTTCATCTACTCCGGAGGCACAGGCTAACCTCGGTCTCATTTCGCTCATCGAGGGCGACGTACAGGGTGCAGAACGTCAGATTGCTAAGGCTTCTGGCTCTGAGAACGTACAGTCGGCTCTCGGCGCACTCAACATCGCTAAGGGCAACTACGCTCAGGCTGACAAGGACTTCAACAAGCAGAACACAAACACTGCAGCTCTTGCTCAGATCCTGAACAAGGACTACGAGGGCGCTACAAGCACTCTTGACAAGGTAGCTAACCCGAACGGTATGACCGACTACCTCCGCGCTATCGTAGCTGCACGTCGTGGCAACAAGTTCGCTGCTAACTCTTACCTCAAGGAGGCTCTCCAGAAGGATCCTTCTTTGAAGGAGTACGCTGAGAAGGACTTGGAGCTCTCTCTTCTGAAGTAAGACGTGGCAAGACGTTTTAAATAATTAAAAATAAATGAAGGCTGAGGGTTATTGCTCTCAGCCTTCTTATTCTAACTTCAGTTCATACGACTAAAATGAACAAAACAATTATAGCGACATTACTCGCCCTGATTATGGTGTCATGTGGAACCGATAGTCGTCATTTCGAAATCGACGGCAGGCTCCTAAACCTTAATCAGGGCGAGTTTTATGTATATAGCCCAGATGGCAACCTAAAGGGTATCGACACTATAAAGGTGCAAGCAGGACGCTTTACATATAAGGTGGAGTGTAAGAAAGAGATGACACTGATGATTGTGTTCCCCAACTTCACCGAGCAACCCGTGTTTGCAGCACCAGGAAAGAGCGTAGACATAAAAGGCGACGCTTCACACCTGAAAGAGATGAAGGTGAAAGGCACAAAGCCGAACGAACTGATGAACCAACTGCGCGAACAGATTGCAAACGCCTCACCCAACGAGATACAGAAATACGCACGCCAGTTCGTAGAGGATCATCCCGAATCGATAGTGAGCACATACGTCGTGCGCAACTTCTTCCTGCAGAAGGAGCGTCCCGACTTCGCCACTGCACGACAGCTGATAAACCTCATGCTTGAACATCAACCCGGGAACAACTCTCTTAAGAGTCTACAACAAAGCATAAACAACCGCACAACGCTCACCACAAACAGCCGTATTCCGAAGTTCGCAGCTTACGACATCAATGGCAAGCCGGTGAACAACGCTACACTCTCCACCGCTGGCACAACAGTAGTGGTGGCATGGGCATCATGGCACTACAATAGTATATCGATGCTACAGAGCATGGCACTACTGCAGAAAGAGACGAAAGGGGAGGTCAAGGTGGTGAATATATGTCTCGACTACTCGCGCGCTGAATGTCGCAGAATACTCAACTCAAGAGAAATAGAAGATGTCATTACCATCTGCGACGGCAAGTCGATAGACGGCGATGTGTACAACCTCCTCGGCATGTCGAACATACCCGACAATATAGTCATCGAAAACGGAAAGGTGACGGCTACAAACCTCACAATCGAACAGCTAAACAAGAAACTTAGAAAGTAGTAGGAGCCTACGGCATTCTTGCCGTAGGCATTGTTATAAATACTATAGACAGAATAAATAAAACTGAAACAAACTGATGAAACGTTTATCAAAACTTGTAGCCGTGGCTCTCGCATTGCTTACTTATACCAATGCTGAGGCACAGGTCAGTGCACGTATCGACTCGCTGCTGTTCGAGAACAGCCACCGCATCGACTCTGCCTCGTGCGGTGAGCTGCGACTCAATTTCGACGCTCTGTGCTTCTTCCGCGACAATGAGTATAAGGGATACCTCTCGAAGGGATACACGCTGCCTGGCTACCGCCTGCAGCCCACGGTGAGCTATCAGCCACTGAAGAACTTGCGCGTGGAGGTGGGCGTTAGTATGCTCCACTATTGGGGTGCAAACAAATATCCTAACCTCAACTATAGCGACATAGCAACATGGAAGGGCGACCAAACGCAGACGGGCTTCCATCTGCTACCGTTCTTCAACGTGCAACTGGCTGTGAGCCGAAACTTCAACCTCATACTCGGTAATATATATGGTGGGGCGAACCACCGACTCATCGAACCGCTCTACAATCAGGAGAATGCTCTCTCGGCTGACCCCGAGATGGGCGTGCAGATGCAGTGGCAGACGAAACCGCTCGACTTCGACGTGTGGGTGAACTGGGAGAGTTTCATCTTCGACAAGGACACGCATCAGGAGGCATTCACCTTTGGACTGTCAACACGCTTCAAGGCAAACCGCCCAGAGCGACGCACGCATGTCTACTTCCCCTTGCAGGTGGTGATGCAGCACCGTGGTGGCGAGATAAACCCTGACGCCGAACAGCGGCAGGTGAAGACATGGATGAACGCAGCGGCAGGTGTCGGCGTAACGATACACACCGACAACTCTATTCTTACGCGCCTGAACGCAGAGGCTGACGTGGCTTACTATCGACAGATGACGGGCGCTCTCCTACCCTTCGACAATGGCAAAGGTGTGTATCTGAAAGCGGAGGCTGACATCTGGCGCTTCTGTCTGCGCGGTGCCTACTGGGATAGCTCAAAGTTCATATCTATCTTCGGCAACCCTCTCTACGGCTCGGTGGGTATACACAACCGCGACTTCCAGATGCAGCGCAACCGCACCGTCTGTGCTCAACTGAGCTATGCACAAGAACTCGGTAAGGGGTTCTCATGGGGCGTGCAGGCTGATGTGTTCAACACGCTGCCCACGGACGACTTCGTCGTTGGCGACAAGGTGTATAACAATAATAATAAGGTGAGTCTTGCGGCTGGCATCTATCTGCGCGTAAAGCCGTCGTTCCTGCTGAAAAAGTTTTAATGGGGACACCTGTCCCCACATAGGAGGGTATGGCATCCCTGCCATACCCATGCAGACAAAATAATACTCCCACTGAATTCACGGAATTCACAGAACAGACAGGCAGAGAATATTCTCCCGCAGATTTCAAAGATTTACACAGATATTTACTCCCACAGAATTCACGGAATACACAGAACAGACTGGCAGAGAATATTCTCCCACAGATTTCACAGATTTACACAGATATTTAACTCCCACAGAATTCACGGAACACACAGAACAGACTGACAGAGAATATTCTCCCACAGATTTCACAGATTTATACAGATATTTTACTCCCACAGAATTCACGGAATTCACAGAACAGACTGACAGAGAATATTCTCCCACAGATTTCACAGGTTTACACAGATATTTAACTCCCACAGAATTCACGGAACACACAGAATATTTTGCTTACATCTGTGTAAATCCGTGAAATCTGTGGGAGTTTCTTCTCAGCAATAAACTTCCGCCTTCCAGGGGGTGCACTTGTCTCAAGTGCACCAACCTATTAACAACCTATTAACAACCTATTATTGATTGGTGCACTTGAGACAAGTGCACCCCCTGAGAGTTCTCTGTGGGAGTTTCTTTTCAGCAATAAACTTCTGTGAATTCTGTGAATTCTGTGGGAGTCCACTACGCAGCCTAACCATCTGTGTAAATCCGTGAAATCTGTGGGAGAACATTACTGTAACAGGGTGCGTGGGTATGGCAGGGATGCCATACCCTCCTACAAATCTGTGGGAGTTCCTTCTCAGCAATAAACTTCTGTGAATTCTGTGAATTCTGTGGGAGCCCACTACGCAGCCTAACCATCTGTGTAAATCCGTGAAATCTGTGGGAGAACATTA
>OGKG01003463.1_pt1 | contig 14687 bp, 10 predicted proteins | sample 1572201 | NCBI WGS metagenome assembly OGKG01 (sample SAMEA2582146, study PRJEB24529) | metagenome | biome: Human gut stool | place: China | collected 2011 | reverse complement strand
TAACGCAACGTCTACAGAGTCAATAACATCATTTCCATTTACATCTGCTACATCGGCATTAAAGCCCTGTACCTCGTTAGGCTTAAGTACATAACTAAGTGCTAATGACGCATCATCTGAATTTACTATGCCATCTCCATTGACATCACCTAAAAGAACTGAACTTGAATTTTCTCCAGCAAAAACAAAAGAATTAGTGGAAAAACTCAAGGCTGCTGTTAATAATAAAGCAACTATTCTGCTCATTTTTTTATTTTTTAACTTTTATCTTTCTTTCCCCTGCCACGTATCCAACTCCCTCAACCGTTTATCCAACTTCGCCGTGAACTCGAAATTTTTAATTCCCCACTTGGGAGCAATTAAATATTCCGGAGGGGACTGATTAACAAATCGCTCCAAATACACATCCGGACGTATCCGTTCAATCACCTCCACCACGAAATCCAAATATTCTTCTTGTGTATATAATTGGAATGCCGACGGATTCTCGGCGTACTCCTCCGCCATACGGGTATCTTTCACGATCTGCAACTGATGCAATTTCAACACTTGTATCGGTAACTCACACAACCGTACGGCTCCCTCCAACATAGACTCCCGGCTCTCTCCCGGCAAACCGAATATCAAATGAGCGCCAATGGCAATTCCCCGTCCCGCCGTGCCACGTATCGCCCTTTCGGAAGCCGCGAAACCATGTCCCCGGTTCACCCTTTGCAACACTTCATCGTTTACCGACTCCACCCCATACTCCACGCAAACATAATATTCCCGGGCCAATAGTTCCAAGTAATCCAACACTTCATCATTCACCGTATCCGGTCGCGTGCCAATCACAAGCCCCGCTATCATCGGATGCGCCAAAGCCTCCTCGTACCGTTGTTTCAACACTTCCAACGGTGCGTACGTGTTCGAATATGCCTGAAAATAAGCTAGATATTTTTGTTTATTGTACTTGTGGCCAAAAAAACGGATACCTTCCTCGATCTGTCGGGTAATACCCTCCACGGCACGGCAATAATCAGGATTGAAACTGTCATTATTGCAAAACGAGCATCCCCCGATACCCTTACTCCCGTCCCGGTTAGGACAGGTAAATCCCCCGTCGATCGACAATTTCTGAACCCTTTCGCCAAAAAGCGTTCGGAAATAGGTCGGGTAGTCATTATATCGTTTTTGATCTCGTTCAAACATTAGTTTATCGCAATAATTAACAGCCCGCGAAAATAAACATTTATTTGTTTAGAATTTAACATCGGACACTATTTTTTATTCACGACAATCATTTTCTTTCACTTTATGAATAATAACAAACGTTCGCGTAAATTTTAACTAAAATCTTCTATTCCATTATTCAAGAAAAAAAACTATCTTTGCACCCCTAAGATAGGAATATTTAACAAAGAATGATCATATAAACAAATTCTCCTGAATGTCAGGAGGTAAACGCAAAAAATCTAACAGAACTATGAGTACGAAGTACGTTTACACCTTTGGCGACGGAAAAGCAGAAGGAAAAGCAGACATGAAAAACCTGCTTGGAGGTAAGGGCGCCAATCTTGCCGAAATGAATCTCATCGGAGTTCCTGTACCTGCAGGATTCACTATCACGACAGAAGTTTGTACCCTTTACAACCAAGAAGGACGCGACTCTGTTATCAAATTAATCGAAAATGACGTGAAAGCCGGTATCGAGGCCACCGAGAAGTTAATGAACGCCAAATTCGGATCAAAGGGAGAAGCATTCCCTCTTTTGGTTTCCGTGCGTTCGGGAGCCCGGGTATCCATGCCGGGTATGATGGACACGGTGCTTAACTTGGGTATGAATGACGACGCCGTTAAAATCGTTGCCGAGAAATCGGGTAATGCCAGATTCGCTTGGGATTCCTATCGTCGCTTCGTGCAAATGTACGGAGATGTGGTAATGGGCGTTGCTGCCGGAAAAGGAGAACACAACCCGTTCGAAGTCGAGATCGATAAATTAAAAGCAGAAAAAAATATTACCAACGACACGGACTTCACCGCCGAAGACCTGCAAGAACTGGTTCGCCGCTTCAAAGGTGTCGTTAAAGCAAAAACTGGTAAAGATTTCCCAACCTGCCCGTGGGAGCAATTATGGGGAGCAATCTGTGCCGTGTTCGACTCATGGATGACGGAACGTGCCGTCCTGTATCGTCAATTGAATCAAATCCCGGAAGAATGGGGAACTGCCGTGAACGTGCAGGCTATGGTTTACGGGAACATGGGTGACAATTCCGCTACCGGGGTTGCTTTCACTCGTGACGCCGCTACCGGAGAAGACATCTTCAACGGTGAATACTTGATCAACGCACAAGGAGAAGACGTGGTTGCAGGTATCCGTACCCCGCAGGAAATCACGATCGAGGGCTCTCGCCGTTGGGCAAAAATGCAGAATATCTCCGAGGCAGATCGTAAATCCAAATATCCTTCATTGGAAGAGGCAATGCCGACCGCTTACGCGGAGTTGGACGCCGTTCAACAAAAACTGGAAGACTACTTCCACGATATGCAAGACCTTGAATTTACCATCCAAGACGGTAAATTATGGATGTTGCAAACCCGTAACGGGAAACGTACCGGTACTGCCATGGTAAAAATGGCCGTCGATATGTTGGCACAAGGAATGATCGACGAGAAGACTGCACTACTCCGTCTGGAAGCAGCCAAACTGGATGAATTGCTTCACCCGGTATTCAACAAAGAAGCACAATCAAAAGCAAAAGTATTAACCAAGGGATTACCCGCATCTCCGGGTGCCGCGACAGGACGTGTCGTGTTCTTCGCCGACGAGGCAGAAGAATGGAAAGCCAAAGGAGAAAAAGTAATTCTGGTTCGTCTGGAGACTTCTCCGGAAGACTTGCGCGGTATGAACGTATCCGAAGGTATCCTTACCGCTCGCGGGGGTATGACCTCCCACGCTGCCGTGGTTGCCCGCGGTATGGGTAAATGCTGCGTATCCGGTGCCGGAGAAATCGTGGTAGACTACCACAAACGCACGTTCACAGTGAAAGGCATTACCATCAATGAAGGTGACTGGATTTCATTGAACGGCTCCACGGGAGAAGTTTACTTGGGTAAAGTGGCTACAGCAGAAGCATCTTTGGACAAGGATTTCAAGGCTATCATGGAACTAGCAGAGAAACACACGCGTATGTACGTGAGAACAAATGCCGATACTCCCCACGACGCGCAAGTCGCTCGTGATTTCGGGGCTAGAGGTGTCGGTCTGTGCCGCACGGAACACATGTTCTTCGAAGGCGACCGTATCGACGCTATGCGCGAGATGATCCTTTCGGACACTGTCGAGGAACGCCGTATCGCATTGGCAAAAATCCTCCCGATGCAAAGAAGCGACTTCGAGGGAATCCTTGAAGCCATGGACGGATTTGGTGTTACCATTCGTTTGTTAGACCCGCCATTGCACGAGTTTACTCCCAATGAGCCGGAATCACAAAAATACATGGCAGAGAAAATGGGTATCTCTGTAGAAGTGGTGAAAGAAAAAGTAGACGCCCTACACGAGTTCAACCCGATGTTAGGTCACCGCGGTTGCCGTTTGGGTATTACCTACCCGGAAATCACCGAGATGCAGGCACGTGCCATCATCGAAGCCGCTTGTAACCTCAAATTGAAAGGCTTGAACCCGAAACCGGAAATCATGGTTCCGCTGGTTGGTACCGTGAAAGAATTGAAACAACAAACTAACATCATCCGTTGCACTGCCGACGTAGTATTCGCTGAAAAGGGCATCAAGGTAGATTATATGGTAGGAACCATGATCGAAATACCTCGCGCTGCTTTGACAGCCGATCAGATCGCCGAAGTTGCCGAGTTCTTCTCGTTCGGTACGAATGACTTGACTCAGATGACATTCGGATACTCTCGTGATGACGCCGGTAAATTCTTACCCGAGTACATCAAGAAAGGTATTCTGAAAACCGATCCGTTCGCCGTACTGGATCAAGAAGGTGTTGGTCAATTAGTTCAAATGGGTGCCGAAAAAGGACGTTCAGCTAATAGCAAACTGAAACTCGGAATCTGTGGAGAGCACGGGGGAGAACCCTCTTCCGTCATCTTCTGCGACAAAGTGGGAATGGACTACGTGTCCTGTTCACCGTTCCGCGTTCCAATCGCCCGCTTGGCCGCGGCACAGGCTGCAATTATGCACGCGAAAAAATAAAGTCTAAACGACATATTTCTAAAAGCTTGGGTAACCCCAAGCTTTTTTTTATGCTTTCAAAAAGCATCTTTTCAACAAAATTAACCTGATTATCAAATCAGTACAATTATTTTCCCGTATACATATTAACTAATACAAGTAATAACCATGGCATCAATAAAATTCAAACTCAGGACATCAATAAAACTAGGGAAACAAGCCTCTCTCTATATTCAACTTATTCACCAAAGACGAGTGAAAACAATCACCCTCCCTTACAAATTGTATTCTCATGAATGGGAACCTTTAAATGAAGAGATCATATTACAAAACGATAATATGCGATTCAATTATTTAAAAGAAGTCCAACAAGAAATTCTTAAATCAAAACAATTATTACACTCCATCATTTATCAACTTGAGCAACGACATTCTTTCACGACAAACGACATTCTTTCACACTATAATAACCGTCAGAGTGGCAATTTCTTCCCCTTTATGCAAAAACAAATCAAGGAACTGCTCCAACGAGGAAAAAATCATACGGCACGAAATTATCAAACCACCTTACGTACATTTCAATCTTTTTGTGAACGGTCGGAAATTTACTTCAAGGATATAAACTCAAACATGATTAAGAAATTTGAGAACTACCTCAAACAAAAAAACATCCAACCAAACACGATTTCTTTTTACATGAGAACTTTGCGCGCTGTCTATAACAAAGCACTGGTTGAGGATCACCTGTTAAAAGATGAAAATCCGTTTCGTTTCGTCTATACCGGTATACCCAAAACAAATAAAAGAGCGGTTAATGCATCTGTAATTCAACAGTTAATAGATCTGCATCTATCCAGTAACAAGAGTCTTTCATTTGCCCGTGATCTATTCCTTTTTAGCTTCTACACTCGCGGTATGGCTTTTATTGATATGGCTTTCTTATTGAAATCTTCTATACGAGATAATTATCTCGTATACACCAGACATAAGACACGCCAAACATTAACAATCAAACTTGTCCCGGAAATTTTAGATATCATAAAAAAATACTTGACAATAACCGATAAACATTATTTGTTACCCATCATAACCAAAACTCATATTCCCATTCATCGTCAGTATGAAAGCGCACAACGTTTATACAATAAACGACTCAAAATATTATCAGATATCCTTCAGATATCTCCTGCACTAACATCCTATGTTGCGCGTCATTCATGGGCCACAATTGCACATCACAAGGGGATTCCTTTATCGGTCATCAGTCAAGGCATGGGACATACATCCACACATACAACAAATATCTATCTTGCATCACTTGACCATTCCGTGATAGATAAGGCAAATGAAGAGATTATCGCCCTGTAGCCTGCTTTCCATTCTTTTACAGCAACATTTTGCTCTTCATATATATTAACATTCCGCCTCTTTGTAAGAGGCGGAATATTCCTTTTCTGTGGTGTAAAAATAAATATTTTTCATCATTATATGATAAATACTCTTGTGATTTAATATTATTTAACCTAATTTTTCTTGATACAACTGTAAAAAAAAGAGCAGCAAACAATCATTATCTACTATGTATCAACACGTTTGCAATATAGTTTCATGATTTAATATCATGAAATTCATCATTACTATATATTACACTGAAATATAGTGTATTACAAAATCATTATATCCTCAAACAATCCAATAAATACCAGATTGTTTACAATACCGAAATCAACACTTCTATTCAAATTCATAAATATATAATTTACAGTGTATTAAAACAAACACAACTATCTATTCCGCCTCTTACAAAGAGTCGGAATGATTTTAATAATGCGGTGTTTAAAATTTATTTAATTTAACTATATGAGAATCAGCTATATGTTTACAGAAAGATTATTATTTGCAATGATATGTATTTATACATATCACAAGGCAGTATGGTCATTTTTTCGGTTGCATCAAAATCGTCCAGAAGATAATCGCAAAATTCATTAGATTAAAAATACAGGAAATGAAAAGATGGTTATTATTAGTAACAGGTCTATTACTTTTTAGTAGCGGGCAAACTTTCTCTCAAAAAGTCGGGATAAAGACAAATGCTGTCTATTGGGCTACAGCAACCGCCAATATCGGCATAGAATTCAAATTAGGTAAAAAGACCACGTTTGATTTATCAGGGAATTATAACCCATGGTCCTTTTCTAATAATAAAAAGTGGAAACATTGGCTCGTTCAACCCGAATTTCGCTATTGGCTTTGCGAGAATTTCAACGGTCATTTTTTCGGCACACATCTGCTTGGCGGACAACTCAATGCCGGCAATGTAAAACTTCCGTTCGGGCTACTCCCCGGGCTGAAACATCAAAGGTACGAGGGAGAATTCTACGGAGGAGGATTAACTTACGGTTATCAATGGTTGTTAAGCAAACGCCTAAACCTTGAAACCTGCATCGGGGGCGGTTACATCCGCGTGAACTATGACAAATATAATTGCGAAAAATGTGGCGAGTGGAAATACAAGGGACATAAAAACTACTGGGGAATCACCAAAGTCGCCATATCCATTATATACCTCATTAAATAATAGAAGACACGACCATGAAAAGAATGATATATACCATACTAATATTGCTTTTAGGAAGTGGCAGCGCGTGGAGTCAGAAAGAATACCTGAGAAATATTCGGGTATTGAATAACGAAATGAAAAAAAATAAAGCCGATGTGGACGTCTGTATAAATCTCGATGTAAGCCAAATAAAAGTCCGCAGACAACACAGCATCCGGCTGATTCCTGTCATTATTTCGAAAGACGAAAGCAAGAGTCAGGAATTACCGGCTATTATCATCAACGGGCGTACACGCGCTCTGGTGCATCAACGCGTAGAGCGGCTCACAGGGCAACCTTATCCTTACAAGGCACAAACTGTTATACGCCGTTACAACCGGGAAAAACAGGAAATAAACTACACCGCCTCAATCCCTTTCCAACAATGGATGAGAGGCAGCAAATTAATCATCCGGGAAGAAGTAAGCGGGTGTACCGATTGCATGGCAGCCGGTTACAATCAAGGTGCGACAGATACCATCGCTTCGTCTTGCCTCGCTTCGCCCTTGCCGATATTTACCCTCGATTTCAAGCAACCGAAAGAGGAAATCGTCAAAACAAGGGAAAAGAGCCGCGAAGCCAGATTACAGTTCCGTCAAGACAGCCGGAAAATTCTACCGGAATACAAAAACAATCGTAAAGAACTGGCTGCCATCAAACAATCTATAACAGAAGTCCAAGATGATAAGAACGTCATGATCAAGGCTATCTACATCACGGGATACGCCTCCCCGGAAGGTAGCCGCGAATATAATCTCACCATCTCCAAGGCCAGAGCCGAAGCACTTGCCCGATACCTGCAAGACGAACTCAAAATCGCTCCGGAACAGATTCACGCAGACTGGAAAGGTGAAGACTGGCAAGGACTGCGCGAAGAGGTAGAAAAACGCCCGAAACTCCTGCACCAGAACAAGGTGCTCGCTATCATCGATAATTGTACAACTCCGGATAAATGTGAAGAAAGCTTCAAAAAACTGGATAATGACGGGGAAATCTACAAACGATTGCTAAATGAATGCTATCCTCCGTTACGGAAAAACGACTATCGCGTACAATACGAAGTCCGAAATTTCAACTTGGAAGAGGCGAAACAAGTAATTAAAACCAACCCAAAACTATTAAGCCTGTACGAGATATACCTCGTAGCCCAAGCATACGGGAACGACCCTGTCCTCCAAGAACAAATTATCCACACGGCAGCCGAGGCCTATCCGGAGAACGGAATCGCAGCGAGTAATGCCGCCCGGCTCGATTTGCAAAAAGGCAATATCCGGGCAGCAATCAACCGTCTTGAAAAAGCCAAAGCCGATCCGGACACGTGGGGTGCGCTCGGCGTGGTTTATGCCCGGGACGAACAATGGGAACTTGCCAAACAGTACCTCGTCAAAGCCGCTACACAAGGCGATAACGAGGCTCGAGAGAATCTTCAAAAACTAGAAACATATATACAAGAACCATAAAAAGATAGAATTGACATCAAATTACATTAAATTTTTAGATTATGAAATTAAACAAGTACTTATTAATCGCAGTTGCCAGTCTAGGACTATTTGCCTGCAACAATGACAAAGAAGAAGCCACTCCCAGCGGTCTGAAAGCAATCTCTTTAAACATCGTAAATCCCGAATTGTCGAGAGCTGAACAGACTCCCACGCCCGGAGATCATGGAGGGACATTAGCAATTACCCCCTCTCACATTTACGTGAAGTTATTGGGAACAGATATCGAAAAAACTTTCACAAGCGTTGAGGATGCCAATAAGTTCACGTTCTTTGATGTACCGACAAGCTGTACCGGAGTAGAAGTTATCATCAATAACTACTCCGCTTATAACTCCACCGCCACGGCGGAAACCGCCAAAGAAACAAATGTTACTTGCTACGGCTCCTCAACAACACTAACCCCTGCCAATGTAACAACAAAACCGGGAGAAACTCTTCAATATGACCTCTACAAAACAACAGTTACCGTTAAACCCATCGTGGCCCGTATTGAAGCATCCGGGATCAAACTAATGCAAACAGAAACTTCCAAATACGCCACTCTTAATTTCGCCGGAATTTTCCTGAATGGATACTGCGAAAATGGAGCATTAGCGAATAACACCGTAACAGCGAGTAACTCACAAGTCATTGAATCAGATGATGCGGAAACTGTTTTAGCCGCAGCCAAAGCATTGTCCATGGGAGACTTTTTAGAAGCACCTGCAACAATTTTTGACGCCACCTTCCCTACAACAGAAAAATGCTATGCATACAACTTCTTTGTAAATGCAGACAACAACAAACCAATCATCACATTAGCCTTTACCGACGCAACCTTAAAAACAGGCACATGCTCACCGATTCGTTTTGCCGTAGTTTCGAAATATAACGGAGATGAAAATTTCAAATTCGAAGCCGGGAAGCTATATCGAATCACCAAATTAGAAGTAACAGATGAAAATATCACCGGAGATATCACCGGTAATACCTTAATCGCGGTTAACGCCACGATTGTGGTTGAACCTTGGGTTATCCAGGATGTAACCGTTGAATGGAAATAAGACACTAATATCTTCGGCACCACACGCCAAAGATACTCCCGGGAACGCCCCACGAGGCGAAGGGGCGTTCCTTTTTCAAATTTTACATACATACAGTACAACAAGATGAAACGTTTTGAGAAAATATTACTGCTTCTATTAATTATCAGTGTGAATACAAGCTGCATAAAAGAAGATCTTGATGATTGCGAGAAAACACGCCTTACCTTTATATATAAAGGGGATGGTCAAGAAGATATATTTCATACTAAAATCAACAAGGTTGACCTGTATGTTTTCGATGCCGACCACCACTTGGTAACCACCAAAGTATTAAATCAAAGTACCCTAAAAAAACATCAAGGAACCAAACTAAACTTACCGTCCGGTCAATACCACCTCGTCGCGGTAGGCAACGCGGGTGAACGCACAACAATAAAAGATATTCAATGCGGTTCATTGCAAAATATCATGGCAATGCACCCCAACCAAGACAAAGATAAAGTGCCCGGTCAAGACCCCCTTTACATGGGCTGCCATGTCATCGAGGTACTTAAAGACCGTTGGTCAGACCACACGGTAGAATTCAAAAGTTCCCACCTGAAAGTATCCGTGGAAGTCCGGGGAGTGGGATACGCCGGAACGGGACGTGCAGCTAATCCGTCCGTTTCCGTCGTGCTAAAAAACGTCTATCCACACACGAACTTCACCAACGAATCGTGCGGAGAATTATGCGCCCATCACCCGGAATTCGTGTTCGATGAAAACACTCACGTCATGCAATCAACAGACTTAAACATATTCAGGTACAAAGGTGGATGTGCAATGGTAATAGAAGTTCTGAACCGAGAGGGCAACGTCATTGCCTCCAAAAGCATTGCGGAATTCCTGCGTGAAAATCCTAAAGTGGATATTTACAAACAGGAAGCCCTGCTCCCGCTCCTTATTGAATTCACTCCATTGCAAGTGGAAATCCGCTTGCCCGAGTGGTATATCAATGACGTGACACCAGATTTCCATTAATCATATAGAAGAACTTGTTATGAAAAACAGATTCAACTTCATCATATTCGCGTTTATTCTTTTGCTGACATCCTGCATCAAAGACAAGGCACAAGAAGAAGAAAAGGTTTCCGTGGTGTTGACATTCAACACGCGTTCCGTTAGCGAAACTTACGACACCGATTCGGGTGAAGGTATTCAATCCATCCGTGTAATCATCGCTCAAAACGGCACGGTCGTAAAAAATGAATATTATCCCGAACTAAGCTACAATGCCTCACTCTCCTCCCGCACGTTCACAATATTCGATGTACCCGTGGGAAATGCGGATTTCTATATCATCGCCAATGCCGATAAATCAGGGATTACGGATTGGACACCCTACAATGTCGGGCAAACACCATCGTTCGACCTACTGACTCGACACGTCATGACAACCGCAAACGGAATCGTTGAGCCACCATTCCCCATCGCACAACAATTCTTGAATCAATCGATACGGACTAATGGGCAAGAATTAAATTTCTCCATCATCCGTTCCGTTGTCAAGTTAAATTTCATGTTCACGAACAAGAGCGACAAAGACATCACGCTCGAACAAATCAAACTGGGGACGTTCGTACCGGATAAAACATTTTTATTCCCCCAAGAATCACGACCGGCAGATCTGAATTATCATCCATTAAACATGAATAATATAAATCAAGTCGTTCAAGCCGGAACCTCATTCATGAAAACGGTATATATTTACGAGAATACCGGCACGGATACCGATGCATACACGGTGGCCATCGTTGTCGACGGATACACCTACGAACCGCTTCCGTTAAACCTGACATCAATAACCCGCAACACGCAGGTAAATATAAAAATGACGATTACCCCTAGCAATGTAGGACTTTCATACATTGTTGACGATTGGACAAACACCCCTGTAACGATTCCCCCGTTTGATTAAATAAAATATATAACCATGAAAACCATCTACCATTTAATATATCTAGCGTATGCCGGTATTCTTTTCCTAACCGGTTGTTCAGACGATATATTGGAAAAAAACGCACAAGTCATCGAGGGGCAACCTACCAAAGTAAATTTAAACTTCGGGGTAGCTAACTCGTCACAACTATCCAGAGCAACCTCGCCCGTCAAAGATGAACACAAGGTGAACAACCTGTACGTTTTCATTTTTAATGCCGACGGTTCTCTGTCTAAAAGCCAATTTTTCGAATACGGGAACTTACAGGATAAAATGGAAAAGGATGACATCAACAACACACTCACGAGCGGCAAAGTTACTATCGAAACCGTATCCGGAAGCGGGAAAACGATTTGGGCAATCGCGAATATCGCTAACGTTTCAACTAACGCCATGAGAGATATCACCCCCGCCGTGTTGGACGAGATAAGTAATCTGGAGGAATTACAAGCACTAACAGCCTCTTTGCAACAAGAAACGATTGCCCGGGGAACAGCCTTTCTCATGAGTGGCACCCACGAAGATGCATCCGGGAATCCTAAAAAAGTGGACATCCCCGTCGGGGGCGAAATAAGCGGCAATATCATTCTGAAACGCGTCGATGCCAAAATCACGTTCAACATCCAAACCAAAAAAGGAATCACCTTCACTCCCACGGAATGGAAAGTTGTCAAAGCCTCCAAAAAGGTCTATTTACTACCCAATGCATCCGATCCAGAAGGCGCTGACACGGACTATTTCGAAACATCGTGGGCAAACTACGAGGGTGAAGGTGACAATTTTGGGAAGACCTTTTCTTTTTACGTGGCAGAAAATCGCAAATCACCCATCAAATCCATTCCAACAATGACAGAGGACGGCACCCCTCTGACCCCGGAGGAACAATATAATTACCGGGAAAAACAACTCAAGAACCCCGTGACGGACGGCAAACCCGGACAAACCGTAACCAACGGGGCATACGAATACGCTGACCCCAACTCCACGTATGTGATACTAAAAGGAAACATCACGTACAAATATGGTGAAATACAAGAAGTTTCCGCGAATGTCGTGTACACGATACACTTGGGGTTCGTGAATGGCGCCGAGGATTTTAACACCAACCGCAATGTACATTACACGTACACGGTTACCATCAACAGTGCCGAAAGTATCATTGTTGAAGTTAACGATGGAAAAGAGAACCAACCCGGTGCAGAAGGCGAGATTACTATTGCCGACAATATCATTAACTTAGATGCCCATTATGAAACGAGATGCATTACTTTCACTCAAGCACAAATAGACCCGAGTTTAACGTGGTATGTAAAAACCGCTTTCAGCGAAGGGATGCCGGAGCAAAATCCTCAAGACTACAAATGGATCAAGTTTTTACTTAACACCAAAAATGGTTCCGGTTATGATACCAAATTCCAAAAATACCCCGGAGATGCGAAAAGCTATACAGACGAGGAAATCGAGGCTTTGGATTGTCAAATAACAAACGCCAAACTTATAAACGTGGCTCAACTTGTACGGATTCTAAAAAGAAACAAAGAAATATATATTGCAAACAATAACAGTAACAAGGGAACTCTTTTCGACGGAGGGTTTAAAATTACATTCACGGCTTTTATCGAGGAAAATTATTACACACAAAACCCGGAAACAGGAGACAACAGCACAACTTTATGGAAAAAATTTGTCAATCAACCGGAACGAATCATGAATATCCTCTCCAACACGAGATACAGCCCGGACGGGGAAAGCGTGAGGCACGTCGCCGTTACTTCGTTCCGGCAAAAATCCATTCAAACGATGTATAACATCTCGGCAGGCGAAGGGTTGCAAACGGCATGGGGAACAGAATGTGTACAGGAAACAGATAAATGCCCGTTCTGGAAGGAAAAAACCGCCAATTCAGAGAAACCCACACCCACCTATAATGATTCTCGAAACGGTCGTTCCAATACTACAAAATTATGGAATACAAGTACAAATCCCCGTTGGGATACTTATATTGAACCGACAACCAATGAAATGAAAACAGCATACAATTACGCCCGCTACAATTGCATGCAACGAAATCGGGATCTAGACGGAGACGGGGAAATTGATGCCGATGAAGTACGCTGGTACTTAGCTGCCATCGATCAATTGACAGACCTTTGGATCGGAGAAAATTCATTTGACGCCGACGCCCGCCTTTTCAAAGGCTCCACGTGGATTGAAGACTGGTATGTCAGCAGCACCGTACCGGGACGTTACAGTGTAAATATAGGTTCAGACTGGTTCCCCCGTTATGAATACTGGGACAACCCCACCGTACTATGGTCTTCCGAAGGCTCCTCTATCGGTGAGATGAATACAGTAACTTCCTATAACAAAAGTAAAACATTTAATTACCGCTGTGTACGTAATCTCGGTATTGCTCCGGATGATGCCACAACAATACCCCAAGATTTTGCCACATACGACGCCACCACCCATGCACTCTCCCTCGAGTACCTAGACGAAAAATCCATCCGTGCTTACTCGCAGGAAGAAGAACTGCCCGAACACCACGAACGGCAGGCAGACAACTTACCATGGTGGAATTTTGAAGTAAACCCGGGCTCACACTTGTTACTAAGCAAGAGTGCCAATTGGATTGAAATCCGTGATGCCGTCAACTCCGGCAAGTCACCTTGTCCACCCGGTTGGCGTGTACCAAATCAACGAGAACTAGCTCTTATGCTGTCACGTGTAAAAAATGATGGCGGTTGGGAATGGAGTAATCACATGTCAAGAACCCGCTTTTCCATGAACCCGACAGGGGGCTATCGGCATGGTTTCTCTGTTACGTCTGCGGCAGAAATGCTATTCCTGATTAATAATTCCAACGAAACAGGGGGAGTACGATGCGTAAGAGATAAATCTTCAAAATAATTCGATATAGAAAAACAAGATATGAATAAACGAGAACTTTCATTATTAGTAGCAGACCGAACCGGGCTCTCGAAGGGCGAGGCACTGAAAGCGGTGCAAGCCACGATAGATTGCATCACCGAAGCTCTGCAAACAGGACAACGAATAACGTTAATGGGATTCGGGGCGTTCTTCTCGTATGAACTCCCCCCTCGCGTTACATATAATCTTTATACCAAAGAACGGGAACAACTGGAATCACGCAAGGTGATCAAATTCAGACCCACCTTCCCCGACAAATAAATGCAACCAACCACGAGGCTGTCCAAAAATGGGCAGTCTCTTTTGACACTTAGCTATTCAGTCAATTAGTTGTATTTTCAATGTTATACGATTATCATTTTCTACCATCGGTTTACTTTGGTTTACAGTAGTAAACTTTTTCTAGAGAAAATCCGAATGTATTACCCTGAAAAAAGTTTACTGTAAACCAGAGTAAACCTATGTCAGAATT
>OGKG01003461.1_pt1 | contig 14692 bp, 10 predicted proteins | sample 1572201 | NCBI WGS metagenome assembly OGKG01 (sample SAMEA2582146, study PRJEB24529) | metagenome | biome: Human gut stool | place: China | collected 2011 | reverse complement strand
AGAATAATCGGCTGTTAGCTGCGAACGACCTGAAATACCGCTACGTGAAAATGCGGGGTGAGATCAAGGAAAAGGAGCTAATGGAGTTGGAAACGATATTCAGGGATAAGCAGCACACGGCCATGCGCGATACCGTCCGAAACCAAGTCGAGTGGTACGAAGAAGCCGTAAGGCGTCAGGCTGAACGGTTGGAGCAGGCGACTGTTAAGGAGCGGAAAGCGAAAAAACTACTCGACGATGCTGAGATATTGCGACAACAAAATTAAAATAATTCCAGATTCAATAATCTCGATTTCAACAGTAGGTGGGGTGTAAATCAAACTGTGTTAAAGTTTGTATTCGGATCGATTTTGGGTGGCAGGAAAAATATTTTTCCATTCTATTGTATTTTTCATTTTATTTTCATACATTTAGAATGTTAATAAAATTAACGCTTTATGAAAAAAATTATTTCTTTTATTATGGTAATCTCTATTTTTTTCCTCTTGTAAAATAGAGAAAAATGCCGACTCTCAATTAACGACTACAGAGTCCAACATTGAGCATGTATGTATTCCGTTAACCGACGCACAAATTATTGGGTTGTATAACACATTAACTACTGTACAGACTCGTGCGGTTGTTTTAGTAAGCAGTTTAGAAGAATTTAAGAGCTATTTGAATACTTCTCTGGTTGCTGTCTGTTTTACAGCGACATGGAGTGGACCATGTAAAATGTATAAGCCCATTTATCATAAAGTATCAGAAAAATACACTGCCAGTGTATGTCGTTTCTTGGAAGTTGATGTGGATGAATCTCCAGAACTGGCAGAACTATTCAATATTGTTAAAGTTCCTACAACTATTATAATTAAAAACGGAGAAGTCGTAGCTCAAGCGTTGGGCATCTTGACTGAAGCAGCTCTAACCGAATTAATAGAAAGCTATAAAGTCAAATAATTGTTTTAATTTTCTCAATTTATGAAGAAACTTGTCTTATTGTTAGGGATTATTCTATACCTCGTATCTTGCAAGGTCGAAGAACCGAAATTTGCAAACCAGTCAACATTTTTAGAAGCCGAAACCACTACAATCGAACACGTGTCAATACCATTGACAAATTCGCAATTACTCGAATTATTTCGCAATATGAGTCCTTTGGCACAAACACGAGTAGCCGTATTTAACCTCCTGACCGAGGGTGAAGTTGAATTCTGGTCAACAGAGGGACCTGGGGTATTGGTGATGTATTTTACAGCCCCATGGAATGGTCCATGTAAGAGGTATCGCTTAATATTTGAAAAAGTTGCAAATGATTATACAAATAAAGAATGTCATTTTGGACGTATTGACATCGATCAAGCAGGAGAAGATATTGCAACAAAATACGGTGTAAACACATTACCTACCACTCTAATTATTAAAAATAATAAAATTGTTGCCAAAGCAGTCGGTCTTATAAGAGAAGAAACTTTAAGAGCACTGGTAAATCAATACAAAGCATAAGTAAAATAAATATAACAAGAGACTATCTAACAAGTCCGGTTTAATGATTTCACCCTCGCCAGAACAAGCTCTGACGAGGGTGATTTCAATTTCAGGGACTTATTAGACAGCCCCTTGTTATAACGAAAAAGGCTGACTTATTCAGTCTCTCGCTCGAATGTAAAGGAAATATAAGGATAATATTGAGCGGTCGGTTTATTTTCTTCGTAATACAATTTATCAATCAAAAATGATTTTGAATCAAAATCAATAAAATACATCTCCATTTTATTGGCATCTCCATCCTTAAAACGGACTCCAATATAAGCTTCTGTATCTTGACTCTGCTCTATTGCAGAAAAATAGCGATTTACATTATCCAGAAGGATTAATTGAACCGGAATTTTCCCCGACATGCTGTATAATGTAAATTCGCCACCATTCGAGATACCCGAATTCTCCCGGAAGAAGTTTTTCAAGGTCGATTCAAGCGAGGTCGTAAGACCCTCTTCCGTGAAAATCAACCGGTCCTTTGCATTATATGCGGGTAAAGCAGCCATATCGGCGTCGAACGTAGGTTTGTCGTATTCAGAACTGCTTCCATTCAGATTGGCATACTCCATAGGATCATAATTACCTTCGGCACTCATTTTCCATGTACCTTCCAGTTTGCTGAAATACGATCCGAAAATCGTTACGGTAATCTCGTTATACTGTCCCCGGACGAATCCTTTGTTGTTCTCCAGTCCGGTTTTCAGAACGACCTTGTCTTTTCCGGTTTCCAGCGTGCCGGCTTTAAGGGTAATGGCACCTGAACTTTTACCCTGAGCGACAACCAGTTGTTTAGCCCCCTCGAACGTAAAATTGGTATTCTCGACAGCCGTCGAACCTTCGGCGATCTCAATGGGAATGACGATATCCTGCTCCGCAGTATATTTTGCCCCCGTAGCCGTATAAAGATCCAACTGAACGGAACCGGTCTCACCCATGGTCATGGATTTGACAGAGAAGGAATACATAATTTTACCTTTCACTCCCAGACTGATCTTCGCCGTGGCATTTTTCCCGGGGATAAAGTCAGCCACCGAGCCCAACGTCGCGACGATTTCCTTGGCTTCGTCGTAGTTGTCCAAAGCCGTTACCGTAATCGAAAGCGACTGATTGTTACCTCCCAATATGAATTGTTCGGCCGATACGGAATACTCGGAACCCTTGACAGCCGTACCCGAGAAAGCAACGGGAACGGTGACGGGCGACGCAAGCGATGATAAATCTACACCGCTGACTTGCAGATCCAGTGTTACAGAACCTGTCGAAAGCGCGAGCACCGGCTTCGCAAAAGAAAGCGTAGGCGTCGATTCATCGTTGTCATCCGAACAAGCGCCGAATAACAGCGGCGCCGCGAGCAATGCAAATAAAAATTTTCTCATAACCAAAGTTTTAATTAATAAAGGTTTGTTCAACAGTTATTTCGAACCTTCCAGAAAGGCTTCATATTCATCTTCTTCGCTTGCGATCTGCGCCCAATCCTCATTCCCGAGAAATACACCGTCGGGCATAATGTATTTCGTCAAATAATCCTTAGCCAAAGGCGGCGTCTCATCATAGTTGTCATCACAGCCACTCAGCGACACAACAGCCGCAATCGCTGCGACAAACGCAATCATTCGTCTTTTCATCGTATTGTTCATAATCCTGATTCTTTTATTCCATTTTATCGTACCCCGGATTTTGCTCCAACCCCTCGACCAATTGAATATCGGGAGCGTAAAGCGGGAAAGTATACATCCAGGAATAAGTCGTGTATTTCAGTCCCTGCTTGGCGACCCAGAATTCCGGACATCCGTTACGTTTGAGTTCGTACCAGCGATCTCCTTCAAGGAAAAGTTCCTTGCGGCGTTCGCAATGAATAGCATACAGCAGCGGAGTCAGCGCATTTCCCTTGGCATCGACCTGAATCAAATCGTCGTGATCGACCGGAGGCAGAGTCTGCATCGTGTAGTCCGAGACATCGGCAATGCGCTTTCGTCGCAGTTCGTTCAAAGCAGCAAGGGCCTTTTCGGGTTCTTCGCTATGATAGTAACTCTCAGCTAGAATCAACTGCAATTCAGCGCTTCGCAGGCAGGAAAGCAGGTTCTTAGCCGGCAGTCTTTTGGCATCGATCGACAGCGTGAAACGCACATCTTTTTCCTTTTCGGCGAAAAGATCGTAAAACAGGCGGGAACAAGGTCTGTTTTTCAAATAATTTTTTGAATTCGTCAGCGCCGTAGATTCCGAAGATCCAGCATAAATCTGTGCCTTGAAGATCATGTTGCCACTCTTGGCCATCTGTTCCCCGATCATCGCCTTGTAAGGTTCCGCATCGAGCAACGGATACTTTTCCAATAACTCCGAGGCATACTGAGCTGCCAAACGATACTGCTGTGTCCAGAAATAGAGCCGGGCCAGATAGCCTTTGGCGACATCGGAATTGAAGCGGTAGATCTCATCCTGAATGTCGTATTCGATCGCTTTATTCAAATCCTCTTCGATCCGTTTGACGGTCTGGTTATAAGTACTGCGAGTAGGCTTCGCCTCCATATCAAATTCTGTAACCAACGGTACACCAGGCCCCGGATTATCCGGATTGCAAGCCTGACAGAAGTTGCGCAGCAAATTATAATAGCAGATACCGCGAAGGGCATACGCCGTACCGAGCACGTCCATCCCGAGCCGGCTGCTCCGGTCTTCGAGATAACCGATTATGATGTTGCAATCCCGAATCACCGCATAAAGATTCGTATACAGAGTTTGCTTAGCGGAAAGTTGCTCTCCTATGTAAAGCGAAATATAATTTCCTCCGGGATATTGAGTCAGATTAGCAGCCAGGTTATCGGCATAACACTCCAAATCGGCCATTTCCAATCCGTCGCCCATCACGACCTCCTCTCCGTAATCGATCTCGTCGAGATGCGCATGGAGCAACGCTGAAAATTCCTCGGCTGTTTCGGGGATGGTCTGTCCGTAAGGTTTTATATCCAAATAGCGGTTGCAGGATACGGCTAATAACACGAGTGCAATCACTGTGAATGTCTTTTTCATACTCTCTGTTTTGAAATTACCGTTTCGGAATTAAAATCCGATCGAAAGTCCGATCGAATAGGAGCGGCATTGCGGGTACACCGCACCGGGAGTTTCAGGGTCCAGCCCCGAGTAATTCGTGAACGTCGCCAGATTGTTCATCGTAAACGACACGCTGCAATTTTGCATGTGAAGTTTCTTCACCCACGCGCCGGGAAGGTCGTAAAGCAATGTCAGGGAACTGATTTTCAAATAAGAAACATTCTCCAGCAACAGACAGTTCGTAACTCTTGATTCGGAAGGAAGACTCTGGGCGATAAGATTGCCGTTCTGATCGTAAAGGCGCCCTCCGTATATGTCGATCAGACGCGGATAACCGTCCGTAACAGGATTATCCGGAGTCCAGCGATAGGTTACATCACGCACGACATTGAGATGGTTGACATAAAGGTCGTATTTGGAGTTGGGAATGGGCTCCTTATCCACACCGGTCATATTCCGGTCACTCACCGAACTGTAGGATGCGGGGGATACGATATCGTTCAGCACTTTGCCGTTCAACGAAAACACACCGTTCATACTGAGCGTAAGCCCCTTGTAACGAACGGACGTATTGAACCCGCCCGTCCAGGGAGCCGTCGATGTACCTACATAGAAAAGATAGTTTTGCATGTTCCGGTAGTCCGCGACTTCGTTTATTTTCGCATCGGGACGCAGTTCGTAATTGTAGAATCCCGTCGATGGATCGATGCCCGTACTCTTGCCCGTGATGATCATCCCCTGGGGATAACCTACATAATACTGACCATAGATACCGCTGTTGGGCGACACGTATTTGGTCAGTTTGTTCATATTGTAAGCCGCATTGGCAGTAAAATTCCACGCAAAATCCTTATAACGCAGAATCGTCGCCCCCAAAGTGAACTCGACTCCCCGGTTCACCTGTTCGGATGTATTATATCCCTGCGAAATAAATCCGACTGCCGAATTCACGCGCGAAGAAGTCACGAGATCGTATCCTTTACGGTTGTATGCTTCGACCTGCAATCGCAAACGATCCTTGAAAAATCCGATGTCCAGACCCGCTTTGATATCCCAGGTCTTCTCCCAGCTCAGATGCGGATTCGGGGCATTCGAAATAGTCCCCATCCGGTAGGAATCCGTATCGGAAATTCGAAACGTGTTATCGTATTTCATGATGATTACCGGATAGACCGACTTATTGACACCGCCCGTATAACCCGTGGCCAAACGGAGCGTCATCGAACTGATCACATCCGAGATTTTCCCTTTCATCCACGACTCTTCGTCTATATTCCAAGAAAAACCTGCCGACCAGGTAGCATTGAACTGCTCCTTGCTGCCGAAATTATTCGATCCGTCGGATCTTACCGAGGCATTGAAAACATAGCGGTTGAGCAGGATATAGTCGATCGTACCGTAGAACGAGGCCATAGCGTTTTCCGTAATAGCTTGCCCGGTGGAATTATCGAGGGTCTTCCCGAAACTGACAAGTTTATCGTAATCGATCACCGAATTGTTTCCGCTCGCAGGATAAAGCGGCGTCGAGTGGTTGCCCGTAACGGGGTCGTAGCCGTAACGTTTGGTAAAAATCGTCTTGGCGTAATTCCGGCTGATCTGCGCTCCGGCCAACACATTGAGCCGATGTATTTCGTTGAAAGTATGTCCATAGGCGAAATGTCCCCGTAACATATAATTGGTATTGTATGTCGAAGTCTGATAAATGGAACCATAGATTCGTTTCGAAGTCGTCGTATTGTTTTCGAACGGCCGATCCATCCATGCCGCATAGGTATTCTTTCCATTGATATTCTCCCCGTGATCCGAAATATAGGAGAACGACGCCAGACCCACGAACTTCAGATCCTTGGTGATATTGACCGTCGTATTTCCCGTCAGTGTGAAGTTTCCGCTGGTACTCTTGGCCGAAGTCTCATTGATCTCCCGCATCAGGTTGAATCCGTTTTCGGGAAGCGCTACCGTATAGCTTCCATTGATTTCACTCAAGGAAAAATAAGTCTCGTCAGCCCGATAGGAACCGTCGTCGTTATAAGGGCGTTCATAGGGATTGGCGAAATAGGCGTATTTGAACATATCCACATTGCTCGACGGTGCCTTGGATGTCTGATAGGAGAAATCCGTACTGATACCGAACGATACGACTCTGTTCGGTGTTACATCGATCTTGCCGTTGAAATTGTAACGGTCGTACGAGTTTTTCAACACAATGCCCTGATCGTTACCATATCCCATTGAGAGATAATAGGCCATTTTGGGATTACCTCCCGAAATGGAGAGATAGTGGCTTGTGGAAACTGTCGTCCGGAACAGTTCCTCGAACCAGTCTGTCGTATGGCTGCCCAGTTCCGCAATCCTGGCATCCTGCTCTGCGACGCTCAATCCCTTATATTTGCCGTATCCCGAACGAATCATGCCCACGATACCCACAACCGGATAGTAACTTTTGCCATCCTGAAGATTATTCGCATAACCGGCAGCTGCAAATTCGTCCCATAATTCCTGCTCCCAGGCCAGTTTCTCGCGTGAGTTCATCAAATTGGCAGACCGTACAGGCCGCGTCTGAATGGATACGGTTCCCGAATAGTTGACGTGCGTAGGTCCCGACTTGCCGCGTTTGGTCGTTACCACGATCACACCGCCGGCAGCCTGAGATCCGTAAATTGCGGCAGCGGCAGCGTCCTTCAACACGGAGATCGACTCGATGTCGTTAGGATTGATCCCACCGATGCCCGTAGCAAAAATATTCGAAAAGTCTCCGGAGCGAATCTGCGTGTTGGAAACAGGAGGTGTCGGGACCTCCTTCTGCATCGGTACGCCGTCAATGACCCACAGCGGTTCGGCATTGCCCGTGATGGTGCTCGTTCCGCGAATGCGGATCTTCACGGCTTCGCCCGGACGGCCGGATACGGATTGCACGCTCACTCCGGCCAGTTTGCCCTGCAACAGTTTGTCTACTCCCTCCAAAGGCGAAGTCTTGAGATCTTTTCCTTCAATCACGGCAACCGAACCGGTGCTTTTGCGAATCTCAGTTTTGGCAAAGCCTGTCACGACGACTTGTCCGATGTCCGTGGACTGCTCCTTGAGCGTTATATCATAACCGACCCGATCAGGCTTTATCTTGAGTTCCTGCGGTTCATAACCAATGTATGAGAATCGCAACGTAGCGCCGTCGGCAACTATGATCCGGAACGCACCCTTAATATCAGTATTCACACCGGAATGCGTTCCTACGACAACCACGGACACACCGACAAGCGGTACACCATTCGCATCCTTGACCGTACCCCACACCGGATGTTTGTTCCCCTCGCTCTCAGAAGCAGCGACGGCAGGAAGTATCGTTACAAGTAACAATGACGTAAATACGAATGGTAAAAAATTTCTTAAAGTTTGCTTCATACGCATTATCCATTAGTTGTGTTTGACTATATCGATCTCCTGCTGAGGCAACCCGAGAAGATGTTCCGTAAAATAATAGCGGATCAGATTTACATAATATGAGTTCCCGAGACCATGATCCGCTCCGGGAATGACCGTCATGTCGAAACGCTTGCGGGCCCGGATCAGCGCATCGGCCAGCCGGGCCGTAGATGCCGGATGCACATTGTTGTCCATGTCTCCGGTGATGAGCAGCAGCCGTCCGGCCAGCCGGTCGGCCAATTCGATGTTGGTCGGAATATGACATTCGAAATGCGGTTTCCCGTCTTTCCCCCAGGTCTGCTTTACTCCGTGGAAAGTTTCGCCCCACCACTGGGAGTAAATATTATTGTCATGGTTCCCCGAAGCAGCCACCCCGACCTTGTAAAATTCCGGATGGTTCAGCATGGCGGCGACCGTCATGAAACCGCCTCCGGAATGTCCGTAAATTCCGACTCTTTCAATATCGGCGCAAGGATAGCGGGCTGCAATCTGCCGGATCGCGGCCATGTCGTCGGCCAAAGCATAATCCCGCAGATTCCCGTAGCCGAACGTATGGAAATCGCGTCCGCGCCAGGGGCCGCTGCCGCGGTAGGCGAAATTTATGACGACGAATCCCAGCTGTGCGAGCGATTGATTGTAGTTGTCATCCAAGGTAAAGGCCTGCGGAACCAGATCGACATGGGGGCCGGGATAGACATTGCTGATGATCGGGTATTTCCGCCCGGGTTCCCGGTCGAAAGGAAGGTAGACGATGCCATAGAGCCGGGTCACGGAATCCGCAGCCAGCACTTCGACGACTTCCGGTTCGTGCCATCCGCGGGCATAGAGTTCCGAAAGGTCGCACGGCTCCAGTTCGATACGGCCGCGGCCTTTCATGTCGCAGACCTGATGCCGCGGGGCACGATCCATACGCGACCAAGTGTCCGTCAGGAAACGTCCGTCGGGAGAGAATGCCACCGAATGTTCGCCGTTTCCGGGAGTGAGCAAAACCGGCTCGCCGCCGTTGAATCCGGTTTTGTAATAAAAGCGGTAATGCGGATTGACACCCGGTTCCCGTCCGTAACCCTCGTAGACGATCGTCCGGGCGAGCGTATCGATACGTTCGATCTTTCCGGCGACGTATGCGCCCGAAGTGACGGCCCCTTGCAGGCGTCCGTTTCCATCGTACAGGTAATAATGACCGTATCCCGTTCGCTCCGACCACCAGAGGATATCGCGGCCTTCATTCAGGATATGGAAACAAAATTGCTGGTCATTCTGGGCCGGTTTGCACACCTCGCGGATAATCGGCTCGACACGGTGCGCCGCGAAATCGACCCGGCACAGTTCCACGCTGTCGCACGTCCGGCTGCGACTAACGAGCCAGGCATAACGGTCCGTATGAGCGATCATGCTGAACCGGGGAACTTCGACTTTCTGATCGGGCCAGCGGGCGATGTCGAGTTTCCGAATGCACATGCTGTCGGCATCGACCAGCCAGGCATCGTATTGAACGACATGCTCATCGCCAGGCATGGGAAATTTGTAGCTTTTAGCCTTGGGGCGCGGTCGGGCGAGGTTGTCCACCAGCGTGAGCTCCTCCACCTCGCGCTTGTCTTCGCGCACCAGCAGGTAATAATGGCTTTTCCCCATCCAGCGGCCGATGGCGGAGCTGCGCGCCTCCGGCCCGACGACGTTGTTCCCGCCGGTGGAGAACGAATGATAGCGCTCCCCGTCGTGGGTCAGCCGTACACTGTCGCTTCCATCTCCGCGAAAGAGCATGAGGTCATGACCGACAGCCGTAACATAATACGAGCTGTCGGCGGAGTAGCTGCGCCGATAGTCGCCCCGCGAGAAAAGATTCCCGCGGGAAGCATCCTGCCGGGGCTTTTCGCTCAGTTTGCCATTTCGGCCATCGTAGTGCAGCCGGTGCTTATTGAAATCGAACGTAAAACCGCGGGGATCGGAAGAATCGAATTCAAGGCCGTAGAGCCGTAACTCCTTCGGGGTCGGCATCCGTGATGAATCGGCGTATGCGGCCAACTGCCGCGTCATCGAGAAACTGTCGAACAGCGGGCGTTTCCGCCAGGTGCGGGTATCGACCAACCAATAACGGCGTGCATCGGCGTCATCCGACGTATAATGGAACCAACGGCACTCCTCGCCGATCCACTGAACCGAAACATATTGGTTACGGATCAATCCACCGAGCGAATCGGACGAAAAGCGGTCGGCCCGCGCCATATAGGATTCCTGAGCACAGAGCGGATAAAGACTCCATACCGTTAAAAATACAAGCAACCGTTTCATCGCTCTCCGAATTTGCTGATTTTCGACGCCTCTTTCATGGCCGCCTGCGCATTGAGAATCCCTCCACCGAGACAGACCTGACGCCCCTGGATCATGCGGGAAGTTTCGGATTTCCCGGGAACAGGCATCTCGTCCGCCGGAAAATGCGTAACGGTACGAATCAGAATTTCCCGTATCTCACGAGCCGAAAGATCGGGATAGAAACTCCGCAAGACCGCTGCGACACCGGAAACTATCGGCGCAGCGATACTCGTTCCCTGCGCCGTATCGTATCCGCCCTCGGGAGCGGTCGATCGTACATTTTCTCCGGGGGCGAGCAGATCCACATTTTCCGCTCCGTAGTTGCTGAAAGAAGCGACCCGTCCGTCGGGCGTCGAGGCCCCCACGACGATCTGGTTTTCCAGACGGCGTCCTTTCGTGTCCCGGCAAGTCGGAAATATCGGACGGACATCGACATTGACGCCGTCGTTGCCGGAGGCCATAACCAGCAATACGTCCTTGCTCCGGGCATATTTCATCGCAGCCAGTACTTCATCCCGGTGAGGCGATAGGTACTTGCCGAAACTCATATTCACCACCTCTGCGCCGTTATCCACCGCATAACGGATTGCCGCAGCTACATCGCGGTCGTATTCATCGCCTTCGGGAATGGCACGGACGGAGAGGATCTTTACCGGGCGCGGCAACTCCCCGGCCGTCGCCGCACACGCCGCAATCACTCCGGCAACCATCGTCCCATGATAGGGATCGTCGCCGATAAGATTGTTTCCGTAACGGAAATTCCGGAAATCGTCCGGGCGATTGCCCAATTTTATATGAGGATCGTCATTCAGGGAATCGAGGCTGGCCACACGTACGGCGGACAAACGATATTCGCTGTCGATCTTTTCCAGCGCTTCGTGCCACGGCATGTCGGGTGTGAACATAACGGGTGTGGAAGCCGCAATCGACAGAGGCAGCGCAAGCCCGGTCGTGTCGGCCAATTCAAGACGCTGAAAATCGGCGACCGTTGTTTCTCGATCACCGTATTTCAGGCGCATCAATGAATCGCAAATGCGGAAAGCATCGGAACGAATACGCTGATATTCGGTAAATTTGATGTAGGTATCGAGCCGGGCGGCCCGTTCCATCTGCTTATAATAGGCATATTCGGCCTTTGCCGAAAGAGTAAGGCGGCTTGTATCAGCGTCCTTGAAGCGAGGCCGAAGCCGTTTGTATTCCCGGAAAGGTTCCGTGCCGGCCCTTCGAAGACTCTCTCCAACAGCATTGCCGAGGAAATTCCAGCCGTGAATGTCGTCTACATAGCCGTTTTTATCGTCATCACGGCCGTTAGCAGCCTGTTCGCGTGGATTGGTCCAGATGAAATCCGCAAGAGCCGTATGCGAAACATCGAACCCGCCGTCGATGACGGCGACGATTATTTCAGATTTTTTTCGGGAGGGGGGGGGAATTTTACCTCTTGCCGCACAAATCTCTGTCAGACGGACTCCGCATAGCGAATCGGAAGCGGACAAAAACCAAGGGGCATCCGTTTGTGCAGATGACGGTACTGCCGCCAACAGATACACGGCAGAAAATAATACTTTTGAATTCATATTGCAATAGATATCTGACGCGACAAATATAGTGAAAATCTGAATTTATTACATTTTTTATATACCTTAATGTCAAATTCAGTAATACATTAACACTTCGTTCCAAAAAGATAAAATTGTCTGCGGGGAAAATGCGGGGAAAACCCGAAAATTAAAAATCGCTTAACCTGTCATAATCAACAAATTAAGCGATTTTACTTGTACCCGGAGCCGGGGTCGAACCGGCACGGCCATTACTGGCCACAGGATTTTAAGTCCGGCGTGTCTACCGATTCCACCATCCGGGCGCAGTCTTTCGCCGAAAGACGCCGGCAAAAGTACGAAAATATTTACGATTTGCCAAAATCTATGTAATTTATCATCGCCGCATCGTCGTCGGGCCGGAACCAGCGGATTTCCGGATCGCGGCGAAACCAGGTGAGCTGCCGCTTGGCATAGCGGCGCGAATTGCGTTTGATCAGCTCCACGGCCTCGTCATAGCCGATACACCCGTCGAAGTAATCGAAAAACTCGCGGTAGCCGACCGTCTGCAACGCATTCAGTTCCCGGTAGGGGTACAGCGCCCGCGCCTCGGCTTCCAGACCGTCGGCAAGCATCCGGTCCACCCGGCGGTTGATGCGGTCGTAAAGCTCCTCGCGCGGCAGGTCGACGCCGATTTTCACGATTTCGAACGGACGCGCTCGCCGTATGCCGGTACGCTGCCGGGAGTAGGGCATGCCGGTTTGAAGGCATACCTCCAATGCCCGCACGACACGCGCCGGATTGTTGAGGTCGACAATCCGGTAATACTCCGGGTCCAGCTCCCGGAGCTTCTCGGCAAGCGCTCCGAGTCCCTCCTCCGCCAGCCAGCGATCCATCTCCTCGCGCAGCGATTCGTCGGCCTGCGGCAGGTCGTCCATGCCTTCGCACAACGCCCGGACATACAGCCCCGCGCCGCCGACGGCAACGACGTAATCGTGGCCGGCAAAAAGTTTTTCGAGCCGCGCAAGGGCCTGCACCTCGTATTCCCCGCAACTCAAGTAATCCTTTATATCGTGCGAGGCAATAAAATGATGCTCAACCGCTTGAAGCTGATCGAAAGTGGGCTGTGCCGTGCCGATCGGCATCCCCCGGTAAACCTGCCGGGAATCGGTCGAAAGGATCGGCGCGGCGTAATGGCCGGCCAGACGGATGCTCAAATCCGTTTTGCCCGAACCCGTCGGCCCGACGATGACTAGCAGCCGTTTAGTACTCATCGTCGTAATTATCGTCGCCCTCGAAATCGCTGAATTCGCTCATCACTTCGCCGAAAATCGACCCTTCGTCGTCCTCCGCGCGCGTTTTCGACGGATCGTACTGGTCGGGAACAGCGGCCTGCGCATAGATTTCACGCGGATAGGAAGCGCCCTTCTCGGCCTCGAAGGTTCCGGTAAGTTCCAGAAAATAAGCGCGGTCGCCGAACATGTCGAAGAGATAGATCAGACGGTCGCGGCGGTTGTGGATGACCTGGCCGAGCGTTACGCTCTCCATCGCCGCGGGAGCGTCCCCGGAGCCGTCGTCCATCTCCACGCTCGTAAATTCGCGTTGCTTCTCCCAGCGGTCGTCGGCCGTGAAGAACGAAGCCATACAAGGCTCATACTCAAGCGACTGAAGGATGAAATCATGGAAATCGAGCAGCGTCATGTCGTACATCGCCTCGTAATCGCGCACGAAATTATCGTTTTCGTCGCTCAACATCCGGAATCGGAAAACCATCGACATTGCAGTAGTATTTTTAGAATATTGTTTCGTTACGACACCAAATATAACACTTTTTGTCAATCCAACGCCGCAAGCCACGCAAGAACGTCGCGATCGTCGGGATAATCGGTCAGAGCCGGGGACTGTGCGCTGCCGAAACCGGCGCGGCGGCTGTGGGGGAGACACCCGGTGACGACGCATTGCAGTTCACCGTCATGCCCGGCAAGCCATGCGACCACTTCGTCCAACGTCGCGTAATGCGCATAGGCGATCCGGCTCAACGCCGCCGGAAAGGCGCATTGCTCGACAGCCACGGCGCATCCCAGATCGACAAACGGCCGTCCCTGCATTTCCAGCAAGGAGCGCTGCTGCCTGTAATTGTTTATATATTTATCGTTTACAGGCGGTATTTGAAGCGCAGGTTCATATCCTTCCGGCGCGAAAATCAGCGACACACTGCGACACCCCAGCCCGGAATAGGCCCAGATGTCGTCGGCCAGTCCGGCAAGCTGTTCCGGCGTCTCGTGCCCCGAAAGCACGGCTACCGACTGACGGCTGCCCCGCAGCAGGGAGGGAATGCCGGCGTAATGCGCCCGGAAATAGCGGTTGGCGTTGTCGCTGCCGGTGGCGATCACGGCGTCGACGGGCGACGTTCCGTCGTACAGGCGGACCGGCGCGGAAGGGTCGATTTCGCGCAGCAGCCCCACGACATGTTCCATCAGCACGGAATCCTTGGCGGAGGGCTTCACGAGACAACCGTGGCCGCTCACAAGCACGCACAGCAGGTCGAAAAAACCGACGAGCGGGATATTTCCGGCCATGACGATGCCGACCGTTTCGTCGGACGGCCTGCCGGCGGCCGGGTATCGGGCGAGCCATGAGCCAAGGTTCCGGCCGTCGAGCATATCCGTACATATAGCCTGTATGGCCGAGACGACGTTGGCGCGGGAAAACCACGGGTTCTCGGTTTCGCTGCGGCGGATCACAGGTTCGATCGTTCCGTCGAGCAGCTCCTCGGCGAGACGCTCGCCCAAGCGGATAAAAGGTTCTATCGTGCGAATTTCGTTCATATCGGTCGTGCGAAGTTACAAAAAAGTTACCTT
>OGKG01003457.1_pt1 | contig 14704 bp, 12 predicted proteins | sample 1572201 | NCBI WGS metagenome assembly OGKG01 (sample SAMEA2582146, study PRJEB24529) | metagenome | biome: Human gut stool | place: China | collected 2011 | reverse complement strand
TGCTGATAAGGCAGATGCCTATCCAACGCAGCTTTCCGGTGGACAGAAACAGCGTATTGCGATCGTGCGTTCCCTTGCCATGAACCCGGATATCATCTTATTTGATGAGCCGACATCTGCACTCGATCCGGAAATGGTCGGTGAGGTACTCAGTGTTATGAAAGAACTTGCATCAGATGGAATGACTATGGTAGTCGTTACACATGAGATGGGATTTGCGCGCGAAGTTGCAAACCGCGTTATGTTCATTAATGATGGCATCATTCAGGAGGAGAACACGCCACAGGAGATCTTCTCAAATCCGAAGAGTCCACGACTGCGGGAATTTTTATCAAAAGTATTGTAAGTAGTATAGACCGGCTGGGGTATTCCAGCCGGTTGTTTTATTTTTACAGGGTATTAGCGGAGTCTGCATTCTATGATCTGAGCGATATCGTCATTTGATTTTGCAGCCTGAGCCTGCTTTATTACATCTTCTTTTTCTGTGTCCGTCATACCGGAAAAACATTTCATTGCATTTACATCCTGTCCTAACATCATTCCAAATTCCGGTGGGATATCATCTTTTTCGAAGTGCATTGCAAATTTCCTCCTTTTTTTTCCCAACAACCAACAGTATCCCCATCTCCAAAAGAAAAAATACGTTTATTTTGCCAAATTTCCGAATATGTGTTATCATACCAAATAGCTATGTGTAAATGTAAACGGAAGAGCGATACAGAAATGGAGAATTTGTATGAAGTGGAATAAATATACAATAGAAACAACGACTGCAGCGGAAGATTATATGAGTGCCATGTTAGCGGATCTTGGAATCGAGGGAGTCGAGATCGAGGACAATATCCCTCTCTCTAAGGAAGATCAGGCAGACATGTTTATTGATTTTCTGCCGGAACTTCCACCGGATGATGGCGTGAGCCATGTCAGCTTTTATTTAGAGGATAATGGAAGCGATTATACGGAATTATTAAAACAGGTAAAGATCGCACTCGAAGATCTCCGTAAGACCGTGGATGTTGGAAGTGGTGTCATTACTTCCGACCAGACAGAGGATCTTGACTGGATCAATAACTGGAAAAAGTTTTTCAGCTCATTTTATATTGAGGATATTTTAATAAAACCAACCTGGGAAGAATTAAAAGAAGAGGATAAAGACAAATTTTTGATCGAGATCGATCCTGGTGTTTCCTTTGGAACCGGAAAGCATGAGACAACGCAGCTTTGTATCCGTCAGCTATTAAAATATATCCGTGGCAATGCAGAGTATACACCGGAAAATAAAGCACCGAAAGTGCTGGATGTTGGCTGCGGAAGTGGAATCCTTTCCATCGTGGCATTAAAACTTGGTGCATCTGAAGTGGTTGGAACAGACCTTGATCCGGATTGTATGACATCAACGCATGAGAATTTTGAGGTCAATCATTTAGATGGCAGACTTGGAACATTTTATGTAGGTAACCTGATCGATGATGAACAACTGCAGGAAAAAGTAGGAACAGAAGAATATGATATTGTGGTTGCAAATATCCTTGCAGACGTTATCATTCCGATGACTCCGGTTATTCCGGCACGCCTCAAAAAAGGTGGATATTTCATCACTTCCGGTATTATTGATTTTAAGGAAGAACAGGTAAAAGAAGCGATCGAGAAAGCTGGTCTTACGGTGGTTGAGATCAATCATCAGGGTGAATGGGTCAATATCACTGCGCAGAAGAGATAAGCAGAAAGGCATGATAAAAAATGTATCAGTTTTTTGTGGAGAGCGGACAGATCGGAAAAGATTCCGTGATGATCGAGGGCAGTGATGTCAATCATATCAAAAATGTGCTGCGCATGAAACCGGGAGAAAAAATCCGCATCAGTGGACCGGCAGGAGAAAATTATTTTTGTTAAATAACAGAGCTGGAAGATTCTTTTGTACATGCGGCAATCTTAGAAAAAGATGAGGCGGGGACGGAGATGCCGAACCGGATCTATCTGTTTCAGGGACTGCCGAAAAATGACAAGATGGAACTGATCATTCAAAAGGCAGTAGAACTTGGTGTGTATGAGATTATTCCGGTTGCAATGAAAAATTGTGTGGTAAAACTGGATGCCAAAAAAGCTGCGGCAAAGACGGTCCGCTGGCAGGGAATTGCAGAAAGTGCAGCGAAACAGTCAAAGCGCAGCCTGATCCCAAAAGTTACAGAGCCGATGAGCTATAAAGAAGCAGTAGCATATGCAATGAAACTAGACCAAAAGCTGGTTCCTTATGAAAATGAGCGTGGTATGGCAGCGACGAAAGAGGCGGTAGAGGCGGTCAGACCGGGGGAGTCCATCGGTATTTTTATCGGACCGGAGGGCGGATTTGCACCGGAAGAGATCGCGATGGTAAAAGATGAGATGAATCTGATCTCACTTGGCGGCCGCATTTTACGCACTGAGACGGCAGGATTTACCACATTAGCGATTTTGATGTATCATATCGAAACGTCGTGCACTGAAAAATCAAATTAGCCGGACTGTGATTTGGCGGGCGGATGAATTTGTTTCAAAATTGATGGGCGCGGACATACACAGAATGAAAACAGTGCGATGAGATGGCGCAGAAATGAAGATTAAAATGCAATATATATAAAGTTTTGTGCACACAGATGAAAATGTGCGGAACAGGAGTAACAAAAATGCAGGCATATCTGGATAATTCAGCAACAACACGCTGCAGTGAACGTGCGAAAGATCTGATGGTAAAAGTTTTGATGGAGGATTATGGCAATCCTTCTTCCCTTCATACGATGGGAGTTGTTGCAGAACGTTATATTAAAGAGGCAAAAGAACGGATCGCAAAAACACTGAAGGCAGATGAAAAAGAGATCCTTTTTACATCAGGAGGTACAGAGTCAAATAATATGGCTCTGATCGGAACAGCACTTGCAAATAAACGTGCGGGAAATCACATTATCACGACATCGATCGAGCATGCGTCAGTACTTTCACCCCTTGCATATCTGGAGGAACAGGGTTTTCGTGTGACCTATTTACCGGTAGATGAAAACGGTCAGATTTCACTGGATGAACTTCGTGATGCGGTCTGTGAGGATACGATCCTTGTTTCCATGATGATGGTCAATAACGAAATTGGTGCCGTTGAGCCGATCGCAGAGGCAGCAAAGATTATAAAAGAAAAAAATCCCGACGCTTTGCTGATTGCAGGAGATATTTATGACAAGTCTTTGCCGTCTGCCGAGGCGGTCGAATTGTTCGACCGCTTTATGACTGAAATTGCAGGGCTTCACGGCAAAACAGGGTTGAAAACCTTTGTAATCAGCGGCAATCACGATTCGCCCGAAAGAATCGGTTATTTCAACAAACTGATTGAACTCAACGGAATTTTTACCGACGGTGTGTTTGAAGGTGTTGCAAGAAAAAATACTGTTGAATGTGACGGAGAAAAGGTTAATATTTTCTCGTTGCCGTTTATCCGTCCGTCATTTGTGCGCAAGGCGTATCCCGAAGAATCGGCTAAAATTACCGACTATACAACTGCTGTCAGGGTTGTGCTTGAACATTCCGATATCAATTCCGATGAAACCAATATTTTGATTGCTCACCAGTTTGTAACGGGCAGTGAAACCTCGGGTTCGGAGTCAAGCCTCGGTACGCTTGATAATGTTGAGCCGTATGTTTTTGAACCGTTCGATTATGTTGCACTCGGTCATATTCACGGCAAACAGATTATGGGCAAAAACAAAAATATTGCCTATTGCGGTTCGCCGATAAAATATTCAAAAACTGAATGTCGCAACAAAAAATGTGTGATTTTCGGCGAGCTTTCAAACAGAAAATTAAATCTTGAAGAAATTCCCGTACAGCCGTTGCATGATATGAGAATCATAAAAGGAACTCTGCGTGAACTTGCAGAAAATCCGATATCCGACACATATGACGATAAAACCGATGATTATGTTTTTGCCGAGCTTACGGACGAAAATCCCGTTACCAATGCATTTTCAACGCTTGAAAATATTTATCCCAACATTATGGGGCTTGAATATGTCAACAGAAAAAAGAGCATTGAAATGACTCCCGAAATGTACGGTAAAACAGAGGGCAAGAGCAATATTGAACTATTTTCGGATTTCTATAAAATGCAGAACGGAAAAGAGATTGAACCCGAATCCGTAAAAATTATTGAGAGAATTTTCAAAGAAATCGGAGGTGTAAACTATGAAACCGATTAAACTGAAAATGAGCGCTTTCGGACCGTATGCCGATGTTGAAACGGTCGATTTTTCGGCATTTGACGGCAAAGGGCTTTTCCTCATAACAGGCACAACGGGCGCAGGAAAGACAACAATTTTCGACGCAATCTGCTTTGCACTTTTCGGTGAAACAAGCGGTTCTTCACGAAACGGAGAAATGCTCCGCAGTAACTTTGCAAAACCGCTCACACGCACCTATGTTGAGCTTGACTTTGAACACAGGGGAAAGAAGTACCGCATCATCAGAACCACCTCGAATGAGGTCGCAAAAAAGCGTGGAACAGGCAGTAAAATTGAGGGTGCTTCAGCAGAGCTTACGGGTGATGATATAACAACTCCGCTCACAAAAACGGGCGAGGTCAATAATAAAATCAGCGAAATTATCGGCTTGAAATGTGATGAGTACCGCCAGATTGCAATGCTTGCACAGGGTGAATTCAAAAAATTCATTGAGTCGGGGAGTGAAAAGCGAAGCGAGATTTTTCGCAAAATTTTTCACACGGACATCTACAAAGAATTTCAGGACAGGCTGAAAACAGAGTCAGCCGAAAAGCTTGAAGAAAAGAAAAAAGTCTGTGAACTTATCAAGTCGAAAACTGTTGCCGTTGAAATCCCCGATGATGACAGATTTGCCGAAATCAGCGAAAAAATCAGCCTTTATACCGACAGAACAGACCTTACGGTAATTGATATTGAGCAATTTCTTTTGCACCTATCGGTACTTTCCGAGATGCAGAAAAAGGACAATGCAGAAATTGAAAAAAAGCGAAAAGAGCTTGAAAAGACAATTCTTGAGGAAGAAAAGAAAAAGGCTCTTGCAGTTGAAATTAATAATAAATTCGATACTCTTGATGCCGAAAAGCTCCGCCTCGAACAGCTTTTGCAGAGCAAACCGCATTACGATGAAATGCTCAAAAAAGCTGAGAATGACGAAAAAATACTGCACTCCGTAAAACCAAAATATGACAGCTTTGCCGAGTCACGGAAAAGATATGATTCGGCACTCAAAAACTGTAAAAATGCGGAAATAAACAGAAAATCCGCCGAAGAAAATTTGAAATTAAAACAGAATGTTTTTGCCGAGAAAAAGTCGCTTGAGGGCAAAATTGCAACGCTAAACGAGGAATCGGGAAAACTCCGTGCAAAGGAAGATACTTACAGAAAATATTTTAACCTTACGGCAAATTTGAATGTATATGAATCAGTCTTGCAAAATTCCGAAAAGGAAATTTCAGATAACAGAAAATCTTATTCGGATACGGAAAATCTAAAGGCAAAAGCGGAAAAATTTATCTCAGAAAACAGTGACACAGAGCAGAAAATCTTTGACGCCAAGAGCAAAATAACCGCATTGAAAGATAAATCAGGCAAGGCTGAAAGACTTTCTGCCGAATATGAAAATCTCGCAAAAATCAATGCAAGGTTGACTAATGCAAAAGCAGAATGTGCCGACCTTGCAAAGTCGGCAACGGCACTCAACAACGAGTACAACGAACAGCACAATATCTATATAATGAATATGGCAGGCGTGCTTGCCGACACACTCGAGGATGAAAAACCGTGTCCCGTCTGCGGTTCATTGCATCATCCGAATCCGGCAAAACACAGCGAAAATGCCCCCGACAAGGATACGCTCGATGCTTTGAAGACAAGGTGTGAAGTTGCTGAAAGCGCCGTTCATAAAAAGTCAAATGAGGTCACAAGGCTTGAAACGGAATTAGAATCCGCAAAAACAAATGTCACGGAATTTGCAAGTGCACTTGAGGTTGATGTCGAAACACTTTCAGCCGAAATGATTTCACAGCTTTTGTCGGAACAAAAGAAGCAATTAAAAGCGCTTGAAAACGAAGCTTCTGACCTTGAAAAAGTCAGAGAACAGCGTGAGGTCTGCAAGGCTGAAATCTCAAGGTTTGATGAAAAGCTTAAAAAGCTTGACCTTGTTCATACCGAATTAATCCGCAAAAATGCTGACGCAAAAAGCAAATATAATTCCGCAAAAGAAGAAACCGAGAGTCTTAAAGCTGAGATAAAATACTCATCGGTTGAAGAACTTTTGAATGCGGCAAAGGCTTGTGCCGACAAGGCAGAGCAGATTAAGTCTGAAATCGACCTTGCGCAAAGCGAGCTTTCAAAGGCAAAGTCAGATTTTGACGGCAAGGTTTCTGCTGAAAACGAAACTGCAAAACAGCTGAAAAGTTTTGAATCTGAACTTGAAAACAAAAAATCGGAGCTTGATATTGTTCTTTCAGAGAATAATATCTTGGAATGTCCCGATTTTAATTTGTTGACTGAAGATTCCATAAAAGAATTAAAACAAGAGGCAGAAACCTTTACCGATTCTCTGAAAAAATCTCGGGCAACGGTTGAAGCCTGTGAAAAATCAGTTGAAGGAAAGCAAAGGGAAGATGTCCTTAAAATCAATGAACTGATTGATAGCTATACTTCTGAAAAGGAAAAATGGGACAATCTTTATACCGCAGGCGACAGAAGTCTGCACAATAATCAAAACATTTACAACAGCGTTGAAAAGCTGAAAAATGACTTTGAAGAAAAGCTCAGAATAGCAGATGTTTACGAAAATCTCAAGAAAACCGCCAACGGTGAAATTGTTTCCGATAACAGCAAAATCACCTTTGAACGCTACATTATGGGTTCGTATTTTGAACAGGTTTTGTACTATGCTAATCTGCGTTTTTCAAAAATGACTGGCGGTCGCTATGAAATTGTCCGTGGCGAAAGCCGTGACAAGCGAATCAGTGCAGGACTTGAAATCAGCGTTCGTGATAATTTTAACAACAAGGAAAGGGATATTTCATCTCTTTCGGGCGGAGAATCTTTTCAGGCGTCACTTGCGCTCGCACTCGGACTTTCCGACATTATTCAGCAGAGAAACGGCGGAATCAGACTTGATTCAATCTTTATTGACGAGGGATTCGGTTCACTTGACAACGACAGCCTTGCATCTGCAATTGAAACGCTGAATGACCTTACAGGCAACGGCAACCGCCTTGTAGGAATCATTTCCCACATAAGCGAGCTGAAAAACAGCATAGGCAACAAAATCGAGGTTGTCGGCACAAAGTCGGGCAGTTCAATAAAAATTATTACAGATTAACATATCATATTATGCAGCGGAGCAGAGATTTTCTGTTCCGCTATTGTATTTTAAAATTTATTGTGCTACAATGTAGTTAGCAAAGACTAACTACAAGGAGGTCAATATGCTTTTAAACGGACTGATTATAATTTTAATACCGTTTCTCGGAACATCGCTCGGCTCAGCCGTTGTACTTTTTTCAAAAGGTGAACTCAATCAAAAGCTGCAAAAATTTCTGCTAGGATTTGCATCGGGAGTAATGATTGCGGCATCAATATGGTCATTGTTGATTCCGTCAATTGAAATGGCAGAAAGTCAGAACATAGTTGCGTGGATTCCTGCGACAGTCGGATTTTTGCTCGGAATTGGATTTTTGCTTTTGCTCGACAGCGTTATACCGCATATGCACCTTGACAGCGACAATCCCGAGGGCGTTCGTTCAAGCCTTTCAAAGAACACTATGCTCGTTCTTGCCGTTACCTTGCACAATATCCCGGAGGGAATGGCGGTAGGTGTAACATTTGTCGGAGCAATTTCGGATAATACGGGAATAACCGTTGCAGGCGCATTGGCTCTTGCGGTAGGTATTGCAATACAGAATTTTCCCGAGGGGGCAATAATTTCACTTCCGCTCCATGCAGGCGGAGCGTCACGCAAAAGGTCATGCTTTCTCGGAATTATGTCGGGAGTTGTAGAGCCTATCGGTGCTGTACTTACGGTGATTTTTGCAGGAATAGCAGTCCCGTTGTTGCCGTATCTTCTCTCATTTGCCGCAGGAGCAATGATATATGTTGTAACCGAAGAGCTTATTCCGGAATCACAAAACGGCAAACATTCCAACATCGGAACAATCGGTGTTGCAATAGGATTTACGCTGATGATGGTTCTTGATGTTGCTCTCGGCTAAATTTTTTTATAAAATCGGAAAATTTCACTCTGCAAATTCTTGACAAATTTGTCATATATTATATAATTAATGGTAAAGTTGTTGTGTAAAACAACTTAAATATATGTACATTTGTGCATATGAGCGTTAAAGGAGGACTTTATATGTTGAAAGTATTCAAGAACGAAAAATTATGGTGTGCAGTTGCAGGCGCAGCAGCAGTAATCGTAGGCAAAAAGATACTTAAAGCAGATAAAACCCGCAGTCTTGCAGTTACAGGTCTTGCAAAGGGTATGAAGCTTCAGAAAGATGCAAAGGCAGCTTTCCAGAATATGAAGGATGAAGCTTCGGATATCTGCTATGATGCTAAAACAGAGGCAGGTATTCACGAAGATGCTGCCGCTGAAGAAGTGACAGAATAATGAAATTTAAAATTGTCTATGACAAGCCGCAGAGAATTCGTTTTCGCTGCGGCGCATATGCATTTGATAAGGAGTATGAGGGGGCAATCTATAATCTTGTGACCGCATCTCCTTATGTGAATTCGGCACACGTAAGTTCTGCAAACGGCGGTATTCTTGTCAATTACACAAAGGGTAGCAGAAGTAAAATTATCGACCTTGTAAGAGCAGTTAATGTAAAAACTCTTAAAAAGAATGAACCGAGTGCAGAATTTGGAATTCAGAAGATTGACAGCGATTTTCATGACAATCTTTTCACTCTTGTTGCAAAGCACTATCTTTCAAAGATGTTCCTTCCCGCTCCGATAAGAACGGCAATCACTCTTTACAGAAGTGCAAAATATATTAAAAAGGCTCTCAAAACTCTTTGGAACGGTAAACTTACCGTAGATGTGCTTGACGGTGCTTCTGTTGTGGCGTGCTTGTGTCAACGCAAGTTCAAAACAGCCGCAACGGTTATGTTTATGCTCAGAATATCGGGCTTGCTTGAAGAATATACTCAGGCAAGGACAAAGGCGGTTCTCACAGACAGCCTTGCAATCAAGACGGACAGGGTATGGCTTGTTACCGATGACGGCGATGTTCTCATTCCGATTGAGGATCTCCGTGTTGATGACAAAATCCGTGTTCAGACAGGCAAGGTTATTCCTGTTGACGGTGTTGTTGCAGATGGTGAGGCAACCGTAAACGAGTCGTCAATGACAGGCGAGCCGTTGCCTGTATTAAAGCGTGAGGGAATTTCCGTTTATGCAGGTACGGTAATTGAAGAGGGCAGTATTGTTGTAACAGTCCGTCAGCTTGCGTCAAATACTAAAATCAGCAAGATTATTGAGCTTATCGGCAACTCCGAGGAACTCAAGGCAGGTGTTCAGAGCCGTGCCGAAACTCTTGCCGACAGAATTGTGCCGTTCAGCTTTATCGGATTTTTCGCAACTCTTATCTTCACCAAAAACATCACAAGGGCAGTTTCACTTCTTATGGTTGACTACTCCTGTGCAATCAAGCTGTCAACCCCTATTGCCGTAATTTCGGCTGTCAAAGAGGCGGCTGACAACGATATTACAATCAAGGGCGGAAAGTATCTTGAGGCTTTTGCAAACGCTGACACAATCGTGTTTGATAAGACAGGTACGCTCACAAACGCAGAGCCTGTTCTTGAAAAGGTTGTTGCATTCGGCAATTATACCGAGGACGAGGTTCTCAGAATTTCTGCCTGTCTTGAGGAGCATTTTCCGCACAGCGTAGCAAATGCCGTTGTAATCGGTGCTGAAAAACGAGGAATTTCTCACTCCGAGGAGCATACCGAGGTTGAGTATGTGGTTGCTCACGGTATTGCAACAACACTTCACGGTCATCGTGCAATAATCGGCAGTAAGCATTTTGTTGTTGAGGACGAAAATGTTACCGTTACAAAGGAACAGCAGGATATTATTGACGAAAAGTCAGGTTCGTGTTCCGTGCTTTACCTTGCTATCGGCGGTGAACTTGCAGGTGCATTGTGCATCAGCGATCCGCCTCGAAAAGAAGCAAAGCAGGCAATTGATATGCTCAAAAAACAGGGCATAAAGAATGTTGTCATGCTCACGGGCGACAGCTACAGAGCCGCAAAGGCAACTGCCGCAATGCTCGGAATTACCGACTATAAGTGTAAGGTTCTCCCCGAGGACAAGCACAGATATGTTGAAGAAATGAAGCAGAACGGTCAGAAGGTAATTATGGTCGGTGACGGTATCAACGATACTCCTGCACTTGCCGCCGCAAATGTTTCGGTTGCAATGAACGATGCGTCCGACATTGCCCGTGAAACTGCGGATATTACCATAAAAGGCTCTGATTTGCGTGCGCTTGTGCGTGTTCGCAAGTTGAGCAAAGATCTTATGAAACGAATCAACAAAAACTATCGTTTCATAATTGCTTTCAATTCGGCACTTTTGCTTTCAGGCTTTATGGGAGTTATTCAGCCGTCAGCTTCGGCATTTTTGCATAATGCGTCAACTATGATGATTTGTGCAAAAAGTATGACTCCGCTGACAAAGAAAAATGATAAAGACAAAGCTTTGTTGCTCCCCGAAAAAGCAGAGCAGTAATTTTAGTGAATATTTATAAGTAAATATTTCAAAAAAAAACCGCTGTCAGGTTTAATCCTGACAGCGGTTTTGTGCTTGATTAAGCGGATTTTTTTACTTTTATATACGCATAGATGTAGGCAACGGCAATGCTTATCAGAAGAATTGCAACCATAATAATTGTTGAATTGATTCCCTTTATGAATGAGCTTTCAATGATTGTCAAAACTCCGGTAACTACAAAGGCAATTCCGCCGGCTCGGTTTGATTCATACCACGCCAAGTCACTGCTTTTAGTCCATGATGTTCTTACTCCGATAAACGAATTTCGTTTTGTTTTCGGAAGAAAGTTGCCTGCAATAATCAACATCAAACCCATAACCGTATTTATAATGAACGGCACATTATCTGTAAAAGTTGTGCTGTCGGGCTTTAAAACTGCCAGAATGAGAAACATCAATTGAAGAATATTGAAAGCCGCAATAATTGATGTTACAAGTATCGCAGTGATTTTTACATTGTTATTTATCTTTTCAACGCTGTTTGTGCTGTATTTAGTATATATTTTGGTATACACCATGTAAAATGCGTACATAAACAGAATGATTGCAGGGGGAATGAAGTTTTCGTATTTTGAACCGTAACGGTCAACAGCACCGCTTGCGTTGTAGTGCATGGGAACGGTGTCATTCATAAAGAATAAAAATACGGAAGTAAGCAAAGTGGGCAATATGGAAAGTGCAAGCATAATTTTATTCAGCTTTTTCATAAAATCAACTCCTAAAATTGTTTAAGCCACATTATGAGTTCGTCAAACAGGGTTGTGTTAAGCTCATAATAAACATAATTTTTTTCTTTTGATTCAATCACCAGGTCGTTTTTCTTCAACAGATTGAGGTGATATGAAAGCGATGCAGGTGAAATTCCAAGTTCTTCGGCAATATCGCCTGCAATCATTTTCTTGCCTTTCAGCATTGTCAGAATATTTCTTCTTATCGGATCTGAAAGTGCTTTAAGCGTACCGTTCAGTGACAAGCAGATACCTCCTCACAAAGTGCTATTACAGCTATTTAAAAAATATTTTAAATAGCTTGTAGCTTTATTATAGTCTGATTTACCGAAAAGTCAAGAACTATTTAAAAATATTTTTAAATAGCTTTAAAATACCTCTGACGAATATTGCAGAAAAATAAAAATTTCTCTTGATTTTCTTTGTTGAGTGGTATATAATAATACTCGGTTAGCAGAGACTAACTCTTTTGAATAAATCATGTGGACTTCCCTTGCGGGTACCGAAAGCCTTTACTCGGGAGGATGTGCTTACCTCCTGAGAGGGTTGTCTGCAAGAAAAAAGTTAGGAGAATTATAATGACTTATTTAGAAATTGAAAAAGTAGTCGGCAGAGAAATTCTTGACTCCCGTGGCAATCCGACAGTTGAGGCAGAGGTAACACTCGTTGACGGTACTGTTGCAAGGGGTACTGCCCCAAGCGGTGCGTCAACAGGCGAATTTGAGGCACTTGAACTCCGTGACGGCGACAAGTCAAGATATCTCGGCAAGGGTGTTTCAAAAGCAGTCGAAAATATTAACACAGTAATTAATGATACAGTTGCAGGTATGGATGCGTCAGACATTTATGCAGTTGACAAGGCTATGATTGAGGCTGACGGCACAAAGGACAAGTCAAAGCTTGGAGCTAACGCAATTCTTGCCGTTTCAATTGCAACAGCAAGAGCAGCCGCAACAGCACTCGATATTCCGCTTTACAGATTCCTCGGCGGTATCTCGGGCAACAGACTCCCTGTTCCAATGATGAACATCCTCAACGGCGGTGCTCATGCCGCAAACACAGTTGATGTTCAGGAATTTATGATTATGCCTGTAGGCGCACCGTCATTTAAAGAATGTCTGCGTTGGTGTGCAGAAGTTTTCCACGCACTTGCTTCCCTCCTCAAATCAAAGGGACTTGCAACATCAGTAGGTGACGAAGGCGGTTTTGCTCCGAACCTTGCAAGTGATGAGGAGGCTATTCAGTATATTCTTGAGGCTGTTAAGAATGCCGGCTATGAGCCGGGCAAGGACTTTATGATCGCTATGGACGCCGCATCATCGGAATGGAAGGGCGAGAAGAAGGGCGAATATGTTCTTCCGAAGGCCGGCACAAAGTTCACATCGGCAGAACTTATTGAGCATTGGAAAAAGCTTGTTGAAAAGTACCCAATTATCTCAATCGAAGACGCTCTTGACGAGGAGGACTGGGAAGGCTGGCAGCAGCTTACAAAGGAACTCGGTGACAAGGTTCAGCTTGTCGGCGATGACCTCTTTGTTACAAACACAGAAAGACTTGCAAAGGGTATCAAGCTTGGCTGTGGTAACTCAATTCTTATCAAGCTTAACCAGATTGGTTCGGTTTCGGAAACTCTTGAGGCTATCAAAATGGCTCACAAAGCCGGTTACACAGCAATTTCTTCACATCGTAGCGGTGAAACGGCAGATACAACAATTGCCGACCTCGCAGTTGCTCTTAACACTTGCCAGATTAAGACAGGTGCTCCGAGCCGTTCAGAGCGTGTTGCGAAGTACAATCAGCTTCTCAGAATTGAAGAACTCCTCGGTGACAGCGCAGTTTATCCCGGTATGGAAGCTTTCAATGTTAAAAAAGACTGATTAATAAGACAGTTTGTTTTCATAAATATTTTCTCTAATGTTACAAAACAGAGTCGTTTTTTCGGCTCTGTTTTGTTTTTGCTGAAACCTTAGAATAACAAAATATTGACAATTTGCAAATTTTTATCAAAACGGTTGTATTCTTAAAACAGTCAATAATAATCGGATAATGTGAAATACTTATTATTTGGTTATAAAATTATGCTGTAATAAAATAGGACAAAATCAATACTGTGCATTGTGTAAAGTTTTTTCAAAACAAAAGCGTCTTTATTTCGTCATTCCTATACATTTACATTCACAAATCGCTGTGCTATAATCTAGTGCAGAAGTACCGCACCGCTTGGCAGTGCGGTACTTCTTAGGATTTCAGTCTAATGACTGAAATCCAGAGGAGCTATCGCTCCTTTGCACAGATTGCAATCTATCGCACACTCTGCTCCTTGCAAGCAAAGCAGAGTGTTGCTCTGATTTAAATCTGTTTGCTATATACAACATACTCTGCATTTGAACAATCAAAATCAGAGTGTTGCCAAGACTTAAATTTAAACGAAAAAGATATTAAAAACATAAAAATTTTTGATAAGAAGTGTGAATGTTATGAATGGTTCAAAATCTGTTAGAAATCTGACTCAGGGAAAAATTTCAAGTCAGATTTTATTTTTTGCAATTCCCGTAATAATCGGCAACCTTTTGCAGGAACTTTACAATGTTGTCGATACGCTGATTGTCGGTCAGACTCTCGGTGAAATCAAGCTTGCGGCTGTCGGTTCAACGAGTTCGCTCAACTTTTTTGCACTCGGATTTTTCATAGGACTTTCCGCCGGCTGTTCGGTAATCACTTCACAGCATTTCGGTGCAAACGATATGGAACGGGTGAAAAAGAGCGTTGCCGCCCACATAATAATTGGCGTTGTGTCGGCTGTTGTGCTTACTGTTTCGTTTGTACTTCTTGTTAATCCGCTGCTTACAATGCTCGGAACAACCTCGGATACATTCGAGTATGCAAGCAGATATCTTACAATAATTTACCTCGGAATCCCCGCAACAATGCTCTACAACCTTACGGCATCACTTCTGCGTTCGGTTGGTGACAGCAAAACTCCGCTGTATCTGTTGCTCTTTTCATCCGTAATGAATGTGGGACTTGACCTGTTATTTATCATAGTGTTCAGGTGGGATGTTTCGGGTGCGGCAATTGCAACGGTGATCTCTCAGCTTGTGTCGGCAGTTCTCTGTTGTAGTTTCAATTTTAATGGCGGTGACCCTTATGTTAGTGTCTGCCA
>OGKG01003454.1_pt1 | contig 14726 bp, 10 predicted proteins | sample 1572201 | NCBI WGS metagenome assembly OGKG01 (sample SAMEA2582146, study PRJEB24529) | metagenome | biome: Human gut stool | place: China | collected 2011 | reverse complement strand
CTGCTAATCTGACAAGAAAGCGTGTGTATGTGCTTGCGGAGTATTTAAAGTAATGAATCCAATGAAAAAAAATATTTTATATATCATCTTTTTCATGAGTTTGATTGCCTGTAAGCAAGAAGCTATTTTCAAACTGGAAGGACATAGCGGACAGGCTCTTCGGAACGGTACCGTTGGGTTGAGATATCCTACGGCTCCCGGGCGTCAATATTTTCTTTCTACTCAAGCGGATTCGAGTGATTGTTTTTTTCTGACTGGAGAAATTACTCCCGGTAAAGTTGCTTTTCTCAACTTTGGTTATCAACATCTTCCGCTATATGTCGAGAAGCAACATTATCGAGTGGTTAAAGAGAGTGATAATTACTATATTCTCTCCGATCAGAAAGAATCCTTACAAAATCGATACGTGCAATATATGTGTCAGATTTATACTTTGGATTCAGCTTATAATCGATTATGTCAAGGTTATGACACGATTTCCGATATCAACCGGGAAGCTTTACTTTCCGATCGATTGAAGCTGGATTTTGCCCGGAGGAATGATCGGATTATTCAAGGTATAAAGGAATTTGCAGGAACAGAGATAGCCTTGAATATCGTTAATGAGTTGATGTATTTCTGTGAAGTGGATTATCGTTTTTTTACGAGGGCGATGGAAGCATTGGGTGATTCTGCGCCCGAAGGGGATTTGAAAAATAGAGTCACGGAAGCTTACGAACAGGCTAAAAATCGTCAACTTACCGGTAATGCTCCTACTTTTAGCCTTCCGGATATGAACGGGAAAATGTACTCCTTGGAAGATTTTAAGGGAAAATATTTGCTAATCGACTTCTGGGCTTCTTGGTGTGCTCCTTGTCGGACGAAGAATAAAGAATTGAATAAGCATTATCAGGAATTGAAAGATATGGGGGTGAACGTGGTATCCGTTTCTCTGGATAACGATCGGGACAAATGGCTGAAAGCTTTAAATGAGGATCAAGTTTCTTGGTTGCAGTTGGTGGATTTGGACGGGTTTGAGAAAAGTAAAGTCAGAAAAGATTACAAGGTAGAACGGGTCCCGACCGTTTATTTGATTGACCCGCAAGGAAAAGTGCTGATAACGGGTCCTTCTTTGGAGGAGGTTAGAGATGTGATGAAATGAGAGCCTATCTTTTATTAAAATTACAAATATGTTATATGGTAATGTGAAGAGTCGTCCGGGAATTTTCGGGCGACTCTTGTCTGTATAAAATAAAATCATACCTTTGTATTTATAATGTGAAGGTGTAAGATGAATTCGGACAATGGATTATTAGCTAAACGAATTTTTCAAGGAGACGAAGAAGCGTTTAAAATTTTGTATGAAGAGTTTTTTCATGCATTGCTTGCTATTGCCTGTAAATATGTGGAGAGTGAGGTGGCGAAGGATATCGTGCAGGACACTTTTTTCAAATTATGGACCACGCCTCATAAGTTTTCTGCGACCACGGATTTACGTTTTTATTTGTACCGTTCCGTACAGAATCAATGTTTGAATTATATTCGGAATAAGAAAGTGGAAGATCGTTATCGTGATCGAGTAGAGGTCGTTTCAGAAGATTTCTTTTATAACACGGTATTAGAGGAAGAAATTTTTATTCGTTTGCAACAAGCTATAGATGAACTTCCGGAGAAGTATAGAAAAGTGATTAATCTGAGTCTGGAAGGATTGAGCGATAAAGAAGTTGCCCTGCGTGTGGGAATATCTATTGGTGCTGTTAAACAACAGAAAAAGAGGGGAAAAGAGCAGTTGAAGGAAAAATTGAATCATCCATTCTTGTTTTTACTAATAAATTTCTTGTAGATTTTTGTCACTTTTTATAATGCTCCGTGTCTTGTAATAAAACACAAGAAAACATGACGGAGCAGGATAAACATATTACTCATATTGCCGATTTGATTGTGGCGGAATTGACTGAGAAAATTGATGATACCGGTCGAAGAGAGCTTGAAAATTGGAAGCATGAGACACCTGAACATTTACGATTGTATAATCTTTATCAATCAACGGATTTTGTTGCTCGTAAATTTGAATTTATTAAAGAATACAGTGCTATAGAAGCTTATCAAGAATTTGCAGGGCGAGTGGTACAGGCGAAACGTCGGAAGAGGACCTGGGTGTTATATCGTTCTGTGGCTGCGGCGGTGTTATTATTATTTCTGTTAGGTGGAAGTTTTTATTTTTTCCACGATGTCAAAGATGAATCCATTTCTTTTGTTCAGAAGATACAACCAGGATCTTATAAAGCGATATTGACAGAGCCTGACGGGACAAAAATTGATATTTCAGATACGACTTTTCTAGCTTTTATTCAAAAGGAGGCAATATCAAGGAAGAGTGAGGACGAGGTGACAGAAGTTCTTTATCATACGATTACGATTCCCCGGGGAGGAGAATATGATTTGTTATTGAGTGACGGTAGTCGCTTGAGAATGAATTCAGAATCAGAAGTTCGGGTTCCGGTGACATTTGAGAAGGGGCAACGGGAAGTTTTTATGAAAGGGGAGATTTATTTTGATATAGTGCGGGATTCTTTGGCTCCTTTTGTGGTTCATACTCGCCAGGGAGATATTCGTGTGTTAGGTACCTCTTTTAACGTGAGGGATTATCAAGATGAAGATTTTTTAGAGACGACTTTGGTAGATGGGAAAGTTGCTTTTGAAAGGAAGGGAGACTGTAGTTATTTGAAACCGGGAGAACAATTACGATTGAATAAAAAAAATGGAAAGACTACGGTTGAGGCTGTTGATGTGCTTTTATATTGCTCTTGGAAGGATGGAAGGTTTGTTTTCGAGAAACAACGTTTGGAGGAGATCATGAATACGATTGCCCGGTGGTATAATATTGAAGTGTTCTACGAGAGTTCTTCCGTGAAAGATATTTTGTTCACGGGAAATATAAAACGATATAGTGATTTGGATCAAGTTGTTAATATGCTGAAACTTATTAATAAAATAGATATAGATATTAAGGATAGAAATGTTTTTGTAAGAAGTAATGAATGAAAAAACAGGTGATACGCCAATATCACCTGCCTAAGCCTGAAACGAATTCAGGACAGTAACTTATCTAATTTACAAATGTATGAAAAAAAAGTTCAAATGCAAGGGCTGGTGTTCTGGCCTGAGAAAATGTTGTCTTATGATGAAGTTTTTCATGTTATTCATGTTGCTTACGGCACTCCAAGTGAATGCCGTGGTGAAGTCTCAAGAGACATTGTTAAACGTAAATGTGGCTCGTGTTTCTTTAGTGGAAGTCTTAAAAATGATCGAATCAAAGAGTGACTATACTTGCCTTTATAGTCATGAGGATGTAGCTAAAGTAGATAACTTAACGGTTGAACTGAAAAATGCGACCGTTCGGGAAATACTGGATGTTTGTTTAAAAGGAACTAGATTGGGATATAAAATCGTGGATCAGACGATTGTGATCCGTAATTTGAGTGAAATGGAGCAAAAAAATGGAGAGATAAAACAAAGAACGATCACGGGGAAAGTGACAGATAAAAGCGGGGCTCCTCTTCCGGGTGTAACAGTGATGATCAAAGGATTATCGGTAGGGACGGCTACAGACGTGACTGGCAGTTATAAGTTGGCTATTCCCCAAGAAGAGAAAGATTTTATCCTTCAATTTTCTTTTGTCGGAATGAAGACACAAGAGGTGAAATACGTGGGTAAAGATACGATTAATGTGGTGTTGGAAGAAGAGGTGAATACGATGGATGAGGTTGTTATTACCGGGTATCAACATATTGATAAACGTAAAAATGCCAGTTCCGTGATCAGCGTGAAAGGGTCAGAGTTACAGGAAGGTGCTGCTATTTCGATTGATAATATGTTACAGGGAAAATTGGCTGGAGTGAATATTATCAACCCGACTTCAACACCCGGAGCAGCCCCGAAAGTGCGTATCCGGGGAGCCTCTTCTATTTCTGGAAATCGGGAACCGGTTTGGGTGGTGGATGGAATTATTTTGGAAGATCCGGTGCCAATTTCGGCTGAAGAGTTGAATAGTTTGGATAACGTGAATTTGATAGGCAACGCAATCGCTAGCATTAATCCGGAAGATATTGATCGTATTGATGTTTTGAAAGATGCGTCAGCCACTGCTATATATGGAGTGAAAGCAGCTAATGGTGTGATTGTGATCACGACAAAAAAGGGTAAATATGGGAAACCGTCAGTTCATTATTCTGGTAATGTAGGAATTAGTTTGAGGCCGAGTTATAATAATCTGAACCGGATGAATTCCAAGGAGAGAATTGATGTGTCTAAGGAGATTGAGGAGAGGGGATTGACGTTTGGAATAAAACCTTCTAATATCGGTTATGAAGGAGCTTTATATGATTTGTATGCTAAACGGATTACTCAGGAACAATTTGTGGATCGGGTGTATGATCTTGAAAAAGTAAATACGGATTGGTATGATGAACTTTTCAGAACGGACGTGTCTCATAAGCATTCATTATCAATTTCAGGAGGTTCGGAGTTTGTGAATTATTATTTTTCTGCTGGATATGCAAATACAAATGCCGTGGTGAAGGGGTCTGATGTGGAGAGTTGTAATGCTCTTTTGAAGTTGAATTTAGAATTGAGTAAAAAATTAAATGTCGGATTATCTTTAAGGGCTTACGCAGCAACAAAGAAATATTTGCATGGTTCTATCGATCCATACGGATATGCTTATAATACTTCTCGTGCAATTCCTGCTTATAATGAGGATGGATCTTATTTGTTTTATAATAAAACAGAGGGGTACGAAACCATTTTGAATTATAATATCCTTAATGAACGAGATAATACTGGCCGGAAGATAAAAAACCAGACTATTGATTTCATGGTAGATGTAAATTATAAAATACTATCAGGATTGACATTCTCCGGGGTGTTTTCTTTATCAAAAGCTAATACAAAGGATTCTGAATGGGCAAATGAGAAATCGTATTATATCACAGATTTGCGGGGTGTAAATTATGGTGATGAATTGCCGACAGATCGTAATTTCGTTGAGACGGGGTGCCGTTTACCTTATGGTGGGGAATTAAAAAATGATAATACATTGTCGTCTACATATACGGTGAGGGCTGGATTTAATTATTTCAAAAGATTGCATGAAACGCATGAAATAGACGTGAATGTGGGATCAGAAGCTCGTTCTGTAAAATATGATGGAATATCTACTGTGCAACGTGGATATTTGCCGGATAGAGGTAAGAAATTTGTTGCTATTAATGCAGCTGAATGGCCTTTGTATAACGAATGGCTGATGGCTAATCCGGATGTGGTGGTGGATCGTCTGACTAATGTGGTTTCTTTCTATGGAACTTTCACGTATACTTACGATGATCGTTACACGGCTAATTTTAATATTCGTACTGATGGATCGAATAAATTCGGACAGGATAAGAGTACAAAATTCTTGCCAGTATGGTCTGCTGCTGTTCGTTGGAATATTCATAACGAGATGTTCTTTAGTAATATCCAATGGATGAATTTATTGGCGTTGAAAGGATCATACGGGGTACAAGGTAATGTTCATTCAGATCAGACTCCGAATCTGATTGTGTCAATGAGCGGAATGGATGATGTTTCCAAAGAGTATATATCATCTTTGAATAAACTTCAGAATCCATATCTGAAATGGGAAAAGACAAAATCTTATAATTTAGCTTTGGAGTTTGCATTTTTGAATAATAGAATTAGCGGTTGTGCTGAGTATTATTTGAAAAAGGGTGAAGATCAAATTATAACTAAGCGAGTTTCAACAGTTTCCGGTAAGAGAGATGTTTCAATTAATGGAGGTGATGTGGAAAATAAGGGTTGGGAATTTACGTTAAATGGAACTCCTATAAAAACAAAGAATTTTACATGGGGACTCTCTTTGAATATGTATCAGAATTATAATAAAGTGACCAGTAAGAATCAGACGCAAACTTATGATTATAAGGATTATTTGCAAGGGAATCTGATCATGGAGTCTAAACCTTTGGATGGTTTTTATTCCTATAAGTTTGATGGTTTGGATGAAGAGGGGTTGCCGAAATTTAAAGATATAGACGAGCCGGATGGTATCTCAAAAGAGGAAATGTTTGCTAAAGCATTTGCGTATTCCGGGAAACGGGTGGCTGATTTTAACGGAGGATTTTCGACTTATTTCAGTTTTAAAGGTTTTACGCTGAATGCGTTGTTTGCTTTCTCTGTGGGTAAAAAAGTTCGGTTGAATAATTTATATGAATCTACGGGGCAGATGTTGCCTTTGCCTCAGCAAAATATGTCAGATGAATTTGTAAATCGTTGGAGAAAAGGGGTAAATGAGAATACGAATATTCCAGCGTTGTCAGATTTGAGTTTAGCTTATTCTGATATGGACCGTAAATATACAATATCCAGTAATAAGTGGGAGATGTATAATAATGCAGATTTACGGGTTGTGTCGGGTGATTTTTTACGAATGAGGAATATTTCGCTGAGTTATAATTTACCGGAACATCTTTATAAACGCATCGGAGTGTCCGGAGTTAGTTTACGTTTAGAGGCTGGAAATCTTTGGTTGTGGGCCAATAAGAAATTAAGAGGACAGGATCCGGAGCAGATGACCTTGGGATCAGGTACCGTGCCCCCGACGAAGAGTTTTACTTTTGGATTAAATATTTCACTTTAAAACGAAATAGCCATGAAGAAATTGATATATATAATAATTGTGGTATTTTTCTCTTCGTGTGAAAATTTTCTAGAAGAGAGTTCTCAGGATTTGATTATTCCTAAAACGGTAAAGGATTATAGTGAATTCTTGTTTGGGGAAGGGTATATTAGAGATAATACTTCGATTCATACGTATTTGGATATTATGACGGATGATGTTGAAGAAAAAGCGAATACCTGGCCTATTATGCAGTCAGATATTCGGGGAGATGGGTATGGTTATTTTTGTTGGCAACCGAATCCGGAGTATCGTTTTACCGGAGCATTGAATGCGGATAATGCTTGGGAAACGTATTATAGTAAGATTCTTATTGCTAATAATGTTATTGATTTGTTGGATGATGCGGAAGGAACTCAGAGCGATAAAGATGATTTACTAGGGGAAGCTTATTTTTTGCGTGCATATTGTTATTTTATACTAGTAAACTTGTACGGTGAACCTTACGAGAAAGAAACGGCTGATAAAGCTTTAGGTATTCCCTTTAATTATGAGCATAGTGTGAGGGAACGGACATATCAACGGGAAACATTGGCACGTTCTTACGAATTGATAGAGAAAGACCTGAAAAAGTCTATTCAACTTCTTGAATCCACGGATTATACGAAAACGGTTTTTCGGATATCCAAAGGTGCTGCTTATTTGTTAGCCTCCAGATTTTATCTATACAAAAAAGACTATGAACAAGTTATTTTTTATGCGGATAAGGTTTTAGCTGTAAATTCAGCTTTATATGATATTCGGACGTTAACGGAAGAAGATTATGTATTTACAAAAGAAAATCCTGAGATCATTTGGACATACGGTGATTATGAAGTGAATTATCTTAGTGCTGCGTATCGTGGGTGTTTCCCTGTTGCCATGGCGTTTTATAATTCGTTTCATGCAAATGACGTCCGAAAACGGACTTACGTGAAAGATGATTGGGGGGATTTGATTGTTGGGAAAGGTGCTGCAAATACAGGAGTATATGGCTTCGCTTTTCGTACGGCAGAGGCTTATCTGAATCGAGCTGAGGCTAATGCGGAGTTGGGACATACGGATTTAGCTTTAGATGATATTGAACATCTTCGAAAATATCGTTTTGAAGTAGAGGTTCCAATAACAGTTTCTACGAAAACAGATGTTATTCAATTGGTTCGGCAGGAACGTCGTTTCGAGTTGTGTTTCGAGCAACATCGTTGGTTTGACCTTCGGCGTTGGGATCGTCCAAGAATAGAGCACATTTACACGACAGACATGAATAGTTCTCAAAAAGTGAAATTTGTACTTGAAGAGAATGATAAAGCGTACACTTTGCCTTTGCCTGTGGAGGTAAAAGAGTTTGACTATAATCTGGAGAATATCAATCGTCCGGAGAGAAAAGGTGTTATTGTACAATAATTAAAAGATGAATAGGATGAGAACATATAAATTACTATCGTTAATCCTTGTTTTGGGTATAGGATTTTCAGCCTGTTATGATGAGGATGCCATTCATACGACGAAGGGAGATATTCCTTATGAACTGAAGGAAGGAGGAGATGAGGTTGATCAATATATTTATAAATTTTATCAAGAAAACGGATCCATCATTATGGTTGATTACGATACGATTGATTACCAATGGAACATGAGTGGACTGGCAAAAAATGTTTACCTGACAAAACAGGAAGACCGTGTCGTTTTGATGAAAGGGTTTTCTATGTTGGAAAAAACATTTTTGAATATTTATGATACTGACTTTAAAAAGAAATATTTCCCATTGAAATTGTTGATCGGAGAGCAAGTAGGGCGGATGAATTGGGGCGTATTGGAGGATAATGCAGCTTTGGCGGGGCTTAGTTATTTGGCTTTAGGAAAAATACGAGAAGGGGTAGAGAATTTGTCAGAAGAAGAGTTGAGAAGTATTCGAGAGTCAACTAACGGGGTGTTTTGGCAAGAGTATCTATTACAAAATGGTATTATTCAGGTGCCGGAGAGTTTTTATGAAGTGAGTAAGGGGTATTATCAAGCGTTTTTAGAATATTTGCCGGAAAATGAGGGAGTGACTGATGTGGATGTAAGAGATTATGGTTTTTGGTATAGGGATCTTTCAAATCCTTATTCATTGGTAACACCTAATAAAGAAGGTGATTTTAGAGATTTCATGGGAGTAATTCTAACAGTTCCTTATGAAGAGTTAAAACTCGTGTTAGATACTCATAGTAAATTGAAAGATAAATATGACATTTTGGTAAATTATTTTAAAATGAAATATCAGATTGATCTTGTTGCTATAGGGAATAAACAGTTTAAATAATTAAGAATGAATGTAAGGACAGGAATACTAATCTTTGCCGGTTTATTATTGGCAAAGACTAGTGAAGCTCAGTTGTTTGGCAAAAAGTTAGGAGAGTTAGGTCCCGTGACAACCAAACAAGATTCGGCGGTAGGAGCCAGTAGTTATGCCGATATTTTAAAAGATGCGGAGGTGCATGAAGGGATGTTTAAAATATTCAAGAAAAAACAGAAGGTGTATTTTGAAATACCTCAAAGTTTGTTGAATAAGGATATGTTGCTTTCTTCACGGGTAACCGCTACAAGTAATAATACCGATGTGTCGGGAGGAGAGATGCCTCTTCATCCGTTATTGGTAAAATTTACACGGGATGAGGAACAAGTGTATCTACATCGATTGAGCCCGTTGAATCAATGTGACCCGATGTCTCCGATCTATCAATCATTGCAAAGAAATAATGTAGATCCGATAATGGAGGCTTTTAAAATAGTGTGTGGGAATGCTGATTCTACCGGGGTTGTGATTGATGTTTCTTTTTTCTTTTGTTCGGATCAGAAGGAATTAAGTCCTTTTAAGCCGCGAACTCCATTGAGCTTTATTCTTGGGGAGAATCCTTTGGAGGGTAGTTTCTCTAGTGATAAATCGACGATATTAGAGGTGAAATCATTTCCTTTAAATCTGAATATTAAAAGTCGGTTAGTGTATACCGTTGATGATTATCCTTTTACGGCTATTATGACTCGTTCGATCATTCTGTTACCGGATAAGCCTATGAGACCACGTATATCTGATGTCCGAATCGGGTATTTTCCGTTACGAAAACATATTTATACGGAAAAGGTGGACGAGTTGAAAAAAGTAGATTATATCCAACGATGGCGAATCGAGCCTAAAGATGAGGATGTGGAGCGCTATCGTAATGGAGAACTGGTGGAACCGAAGAAGCCGATCGTATGGTACGTAGATCCTGCTATTCCTGAGCGATGGAGAAAATACATTAAATTGGGGGTTGAAGATTGGCAAGCGGCCTTTGAAGAAATCGGTTTTAAGAATGCGATAGTGGCTAAAGATTATCCAGCGGATGATCCAAATTTTGATCCGGATGACATTCGCTACTCGTGTTATCGTTATATCACGACAGAAACGGCAAATTCAATGGGGCCGGCTTGGATTGATCCTCGTTCGGGAGAAATCATACAGGCAGATGTATTGTTCTATCATAACGTGATAAAGTTGTTGCATAACTGGCAATTTGTTCAATTAGCCCAGGTTGATCCTAAGGTGAGGGAAAAGGTGTTTGACGAGGAAACGATGGGACGAGCATTGCGGTATGTGGCTGCTCATGAGATTGGTCATACGCTTGGGTTAATGCATAATATGGGGGCATCTTACGCCTATCCGGTAGATTCTTTACGTTCCGTGACGTTTACTCGGAAATATGGAACAACTCCTTCTATCATGGATTACGCTCGTTTTAATTATGTGGCGCAACCGGGAGACGAGGGGGTAAATTTACTTCCCCCACTTTTGGGAGTTTATGATAAATATGCCATAAAATGGGGGTATGCTCCTATTGCTGTCGAGAATCCAGAGGCAGAACGTCCAATTCTAAATAAATGGATACAAGAAAAACAGCATGATCCGATGTATCATTATGGACCTCAGCAGTTTTCTTTGTTTTCGATTGTTGATCCGTCTGCTTTATCCGAATCTTTAGGAGATGATTGTATGAAAGCTAATCGTTACGGGATTGAGAACTTGAAATATATTACGAGACATTTGTTAGAATGGACATATGATGAAGGAGAGACTTTTGATAAACCAGAAGAACTTTATCGGGAAATATTCAGCCAATACAGGAGGTATATTGAACATATCCTTGTTTATTTAGGAGGTGTTTATCTGGATGCTCCGGTTATGGGCGATCAAAAAAAAGCTTATAAATTCGTGAGCGAGGAAAAGCAAAGGGAAGCGTTGGCTTTTATATTAGAACAATTACGGGCATTTCCAGATTGGTATTGTCAACTTGAGATTGAACGAAATTTCTCATTTGGAAATACGAAAGTGGCCGAGTATATGGGATTGGTTGTTGGTTCTTTAACGTCAAGTGGTATATTATCAAATCTTTCTGTATGGGAAAAGCAGGATGGTAAAGATGCTTATACGCCAGTCGAGTATATGGACGACGTTTATAATTTAGTGATGGAACCGACGTTAAAACGTCGAGATCTTAATCATTATGAACGAGTGATGCAGTATAATTACATTTTGTCATTAATGATGGCCGAGGGAAAAGGAATTACGGGAGAGAAGGGGCGACGCTCGTTGATTGAAGGTGATCATGCTGATATATGTTCTTGTTCAACAATCCATTTACATGAACGTATGGCTATGAGTCCTGCTGACGGTTCTGATACGAGAATAGTGGCGAATGCTGTTTATCATTATGAGTTGGAAAAAGTTTATAAATTATTAAAACGAGTGATGAATTCGGGAGATCGGGATACACGGGCTCATTATCGTAATTTGTATTTCGAGGTATCGAAGTTTTTCGAGAATTAGAAATGAGGGCGAGATTGGTTGGAAAGTTAGATTTCCGGTCAATTTCGCTAATACAATCTTTCGTTGTCTATATAAAATAAAAGTCATACCTTTGAATATTATCTTAAAATCAAGTGTATGGGACGGTTATATGTATTAATTCTTTTCATTTGTTTGGTTTCGTCTGAGATTACAGCCCAATCGTATAATAAATTTTTGGACAAACTTTGTGATTACCAAGATAATGTTCGTTTAGAGGAAAAATTGGTTGGAGATAGGGAGTTTCGAGACATTGATACAAATACGTTTAATTTGAAAGATTATATGTCTATTTTCTCAAAGTTAATTCCTGAACCTAGGTATATTTTAGAGTATATCTACAATTATAGTTGGGATGGAGGGATTCCGTTGTTATATGCACGGCGGGATGATTTTGAAGAGGAAGAATATATTTCTACAGAAAGGGAAAGGATTCGGGTGCAGTGGGATTCGATAATGGACGTACGGGTTGAAAAAATTGAAAATGAAGATTGGGAAGAGGAGGAGAAAAATAAACGAATAGAGAGAATAAAACGAATGTGCATGTATATGAGTGAAGTAAGCGACGAACGCATTCTTCTTGAATTTGCATGGGACTCAGTGAATCATGCTGTTCGACATTTAATTCCGGAAGATAGTAAGATGGGATATTTTCAACTATTGATTTTTAAACTGTATAATAATAATTTTGCTTTATGGTGGCATGCAAACTATAGCTATCGTTTTCCTGTTTACAAGAAAGAACAAATTGAATTTTTGATCGAGAGGAACAGAAGGGAGGTTTTTAGTATTTGGTTTGATGAAAAAAAAATATTGCCTCTTTTAGAAGAAAATGTAGGTCCACGGATAATAATGGAGCAACGCAGGTGTGTGATTACACTGTATGAATTTTATGCTGGTAGTGGTCTTTATCGAAATGTTTACTCGATTTCTCGTGTAGCACCCTATACGATTAAAGAGGAGCAATCAGAAAAATTAGTTCCCAATGATTTTCGAGGGTTTTATTGATATTACGTGTTAACGAATTTGTCGGGGAAAAGGGGTAGGTTAATATTGGCATCCTATTTATAGATAAATTTGAACAAAACATTCATTTCTGTATCAGTGTGGAGTGTTTAAAAATTAAGATTGTTAAAATTTAAGGTCTTCGCATGTAAAAAGGGGGATTGGATTGAAACATACGATATGTTTAGTCCGTATATAACACCGTAAATATTAAATATTTCACAGAGTAGAGAGAAAAAGAATGAAAAGGTTATAGATTTTTATTTAAAGGGGAGATTTGATTCGTTTTTGTAAGTAAAATAATTAATTCATGTTAAATATTAAGTTAAAATCGACTTTTGAGTCACCCTTTTTGCTCCTAAAGGTGTTATATGGGTGTAAGTTCAAATTTAAGTATCAAGTATTATGTTGAAAATTGTATTAATCGTAGGTGTTTTATTATTCAATCTTGTTGGAGTGCAAGCTCACGAGAAGGAGATGGATTCATTGGATAATTTGGTGAAGAAGTTCGAGGCGAATCCTGCGGACCCCAAAACGACAATTCAACTTCTGAGAGAGTTGAAAAACCAAGGGAAGCCGAATCGTGATGTTGTGAACAGGTATTTTCAGACTCAGAAAGAGGTGGACTACTTGAAAGATTATAACTGGTCGATTATCCGAGATTACGTGGATGATGTGAATGCTCCCCAGATTAAATATTTGTTTAACAATCAGTCCAAATTCATGCAGAACTTCTCGAAGGATGATGTGTTCCAGAAGTTGGATAACGTGTTTGTCGGTCATTTGGAACAGTACTATAACAGTAACAAGATCGAGTATAACAAGTATTTGGATTTCTTGAAAAGTTCAGGTTACGAACATTATGACGTGGTGGCTGATTATTTTTACATCAAGCAATTACGGGCAGAGCGTAAGTCTGAGGATTATTTTTACAAGGCTAGAAAGTTGTTCCGTTATTTCCCTGAGAACAGGAAAATGATCAAGGAAATTACCGATGGAGCATTGGAGATCATGAATGATGTTTCTCGTTTGAAGGTGATTCAATTGTGGGCAGGTAAGACTGTCGAGTCAAAGAAGGATTTCGATGCCCTTTACAATTATGCTTTGATTTCTAACAAATGTGGTTTCGAGGACGTTGCTAAAAGATATGCTAAGATAGCTACCTCTTTGGCAGAAGAGTCTTCTAATCAAACCATGATGGAGAAAGCAAAGAAATTGTTACAGTTGGTAAACTAAGATTTGTAACAAAAATATAGCAGGGGGTGATCGCAAAGATTACCCCCTTTTTTGTATCTTCGCAATCTGAACAGATAAGATTGAAAATGGAAAAGAAAGGTTTGATTGTTGCCGTTGACGGACATTCTTCTACGGGAAAAAGTACCGTATCGAAGATATTAGCCGCACGCTTGGGCTATACGTATATTGATACGGGAGCGATGTATCGGATCGTGACATTGAGGGCTATGCGAGAAGGGGGGATACGAAATGGGATCGTGGAGGATGAAAAATTGAAAGAAATTCTACCAACAATTGTTTTTGGTTTTAAATATAACGAGGAGAAAAAACGTTATGAGTCTTACATGAATGGTGAGTATGTAGAGGCAGCTATTCGGGGACTAGAGGTTTCTGATAACGTGAGCTTGATTGCTTCGTTGCCTTATGTGCGGGAATTGCTTGTTGAAAAACAGCGGGAAATGGCAAAAGAAGGAGGGGTGATTATGGATGGACGAGATATCGGGAGTGTTGTATTTCCTCATGCGGAAGTGAAGTTTTTTATGACAGCAAGTCCTGAAGTACGAGCCCAGAGACGTTACAAGGAACTCCTTGAGAAAGGAGAGCAAGTGACATATGAAGAGGTGGAAGCGAATGTCCGGAAACGGGATTATATAGATGAACACCGGGAAACAAGTCCTTTGGTGAGAACGTCGGATGCTGTGTTGATTGATAATGGCGATATGACCGTGGAGGAAGAAGTGGAAGAGATGTTAAAGATCATTCGTTCAAGATATGAAAGTAGAAATTGACGCAAATTCCGGTTTCTGTTTTGGGGTTGTGAATGCAATTGCTAAGGCAGAGGAAGAGTTGCAACATGGAAGATTATATTGCATAGGAGATATTGTGCATAATAGTTTGGAGATGGAGCGATTAAAACAATTGGGATTG
>OGKG01003453.1_pt1 | contig 14729 bp, 10 predicted proteins | sample 1572201 | NCBI WGS metagenome assembly OGKG01 (sample SAMEA2582146, study PRJEB24529) | metagenome | biome: Human gut stool | place: China | collected 2011 | reverse complement strand
TTTTTTGCCTCAGCTCTGCCGAGGCAAAAAACACTTCTATCCCAGCAAGTGTGCGTCTTGGCGGCAAAGCCGCCAAGACGTGCGCGCGGCGCGGATGTGCTGCGTAAAAGTCCCAACGGGACTTTTACGACGGTCTTAATATTTTATCACGTATGCTTCAAAAAATCAAGTCATTTCGGCTTGGGAGTTCTTGCAAACACCGCGGCTGAGACAGACTCTGCTCCCGCTTTCCGGAGCTTTTCAGCTATGCAGCTCAGCGTCGCCCCGGTGGTGCAGACGTCGTCGATGAGCAGTATTTTCCTGCCGGCTGCGCCCTCCGGGTCGGAAACTGCGTATGAGCGGCGGGCGTTCTCCCAGCGTTCCGCAGCGCTCAGCCGCTTCTGCTCGGATTTGTTCCCGACCACTTGGAGCAGGTCGAGGTAAGGTTTGCGGCATATTTCAGCGCACAGCTTCGCTATCATCCGGCTTTGCGCGTACCCAAGCTCGGCACGGCGCGCTCTGCCCGTCGGGACCGCCGTTATCACGTCTGCGGTCTCTATCAGTTCCCGGGCATTCTCGGCGATAAGCACCGCGAATGCGTCGATCGGGTAGCGGTACCAGCCGTCCTTCATGCGGAGAACCGCGCTCCTCGCCCTGCCGGTATAACTGCACACCGCCGAGAATCCGTCCAGCCCCTCGGGAATATCTCCGTGGGAATCAACGAATTTCAGGCGGTCATAACATCCGGCACACCAGAACTCGGTAACTCCGATGATCCTGTCGCAGAACGGACAGCGGTTCGGAAGAAAGAACGCCGCCGCGCGCCTGCGCAGCTCCCAGGCTCTGATCAGCTTCATACGAACATATCCTCAAGCATGGGCTTCAGGCAGGAGTACCTCATCATTCTGCGGTCGTTCTCCACCATGCTCTGAACCTTGCGGACGGTCCCTATCAATATCAGAGTGCTTTTCGCACGTGTGACCGCCGTGTACAGCAGATTGCGGTAGGTCAGCTTATCCATGCCGTTCGGGAGCGGGATTATCACCGCCGGATACTCGCTGCCCTGGCTTTTATGTATCGTCACCGCATAGGCGTGCTCTATCTTCTTCATCATCTCCGCGTCGTAGGTAGCCTTGCGCCCGTCGAAATCTATCTCCAGGCGGTTGTTGACTTTGTCTGCGGTGCGTATAAGCCCGATATCCCCGTTGAAGATACCGTGGGAAAGCTCCGCGCCCTTGCGCCACTCGACGTCATAGTCGTTGCGGGTCTGCATTATCTTGTCGCCGTTGCGGAACAGAGTGTTTCCGAATTTCACCTCGGAACGCCCCTTAGCCGGAGGATTCAGGGCAAGCTGAAGCTCCTTGTTGATGTTCTGCGTGCCAACCACGCCTATCCTCGACGGACACAGAACCTGTATATCCTCCAGCGGCGAATAGCCGTAGCTTGCCGGGAGCCTGCGCTTGCACAGGTCGACTACCAGGCGCAGCGTGTCCTCCTCGGAGGCAGACTCCATAAAGAAGAAATCGCTGCGGCGGTCGTTCAGGATCGGCATTTCGCCGTCCACTATGCGGTGCGCGTTCGTGACTATAAGACTCTGCGCCGCCTGGCGGAATATCTCCTTTAATTCCACCGCCGGAACCCTTCCGCTGGAAATAAGGTCGCGCAGGATATTTCCAGCGCCAACCGACGGGAGCTGGTTGCTGTCACCGACCATGATGAGGCGCGTCCTCGGGCGTATTGCCTTCAGCAGCGAATCCATCAGCAGCGTGTCAACCATCGACATCTCGTCGATTATCAGCACGTCGCAGGTCAGCGGGTTGTCCTCACGGCGTTTGAACGCGTGGGACTTGGAACTGAAATCCACCTCCAGCAGGCGGTGGATCGTCTGCGCCGGAGCGCTGGTGAGATCCGCCATGCGCTTTGCAGCGCGCCCCGTCGGAGCCGCCAGCTTCATTTTCAGCCCGCGCTTCCTGCACAGTGAAATCACTGCGTTGAGCGTGGTGGTCTTACCGGTGCCGGGGCCTCCGGTAAGTATGAACACATGATTGTTCATGCAGCCGTTTATTGCTTCCCGCTGGAGCGCCTCGTACCTTATTCCCTGCTCCAGCTCCACGCCGGCTATCTCCTGCGAGAAATCCACCTCGCCGCCGTCGCTGCGCTTTATCATCGCGGCGAGCTTCTCGGCTATGCTGCACTCCGCGCGGTAGTACTCCGTAAGAAATACGTACTTGTCGTCGTACTTGTCGCAGCGGGTTATCTCTCCGCGCTCCTCCGCCATCATCAGACCGTTCCAGAACTGCTTTTCGTTTACCTGAAGCTCATAGGTCACGCGGTCGGAGAGGTCGTTCTCCGTTATGCAGGTGTGCCCGTTGTTGGCGTTCTCTCGCAGGCACCAGAGTATCCCGGCTAATATGCGCTCCTCGCTGTCCATCGGGAAATCCATGTCCCGCGCCACCCGGTCGGCTTCCCGGAACGGCAGTTCGATCCCCGTGCCGCACAGGCACCATGGGTTATCCTCCACCGCCTGGACGGTGTTCAGCTCGTATTTCTTCCACGCAAGAGCCACGACGGACGGAGAAAGTCCGTACCGCGCAAAATATGTGACCGCCTTGCGAAGTCCTGCGATCCTCCGGAAGTCCTCGCCTATCTTCTTCGCGCTTTCGGGGCTTATTCCCTTTATCGAAGAAAGCTGGCCAGGATCGTTTTCGATCATCTCAAGCGTCCTGCTTCCGAACGCGGTTACTATGCGCTTCGCCATCGCCGGGCCTATCCCGGCGATAACGCCGGAGCCCAAAAACTTCCGCACGGCGCTCTCGGTGTTCGGTAGGCTCCGCTCGCAGACCTCCGCCTTGAACTGCCTGCCGTATTTCGGCGAGTTGATGTACTCCCCGAGCAGGGTGAGGCTCTCGCCCTCCCGGACATCGCCGAGATTGCCCACGACGGTCACGAGTTCGCCGCCGCAGTCGAGGTCAACGACGATGTAGCCGTTGTCCTCGTTATAGAATACCACGTCCTCTACCGTTCCGGTGAGAGTTACTGCCGATTCCCTATCCAAAATCTGATCACCGCTCCGTTGTGTTGTAAAAGCTGACGTTGCCGTACTTTTCGGCAAGCCGTACTGCGTCCTCGTCCCATTCGTTCCCCGCTGATAGTATTACCACCCGCCGGACGTGCGGGTCTCTTCTCACCGACGCGACAAATCCGTCGAGATCCTCGCCGCTGCGCACGAATACGTCATGCTTCACGGCGCATCTAGTGAGCACCGCCCAGGCGATGAGCTTCACCAGCACGGTAAGCCCGAAAATCAGCAGGAACATTATCGAAAAAACATACAGGAACTCCATATACACCGCCTCCTGCGGCAGTATATGCAGCCCGCCTGCGTTCTGTTATCTGTGGAGGATTATGCAGTTCCAGCCCTCTTCGCTGCGGCTGTCCGCGATAACAAATCCGTTTTCGGTCAGGGCTGCGTTCACTTCGTCAAGGCGCTCGTCGATTATTCCGGAAACGATGAGGGTCGCGTCTGGCTTCATGAATCCTGCGAACAGCGGGCTCATGCCGATTATGACATCTGCAACGATGTTCGCGCACACTACGTCGTAGCCGGTGCCGAGCTTACTCCGGAGCTCCGCGTCGTCGATGATGTTGCCGCAGTACGCGGTGTAGTGCTCATGGGTGAAATTGTTCTTTTCAACGTTCTCGGAAGCGGTCTTTACCGCGTTCTCGAAAATGTCGCACATCGTGACCTTCTCAGCGCCGAAAAGCAGCGAAGCGATGGACAGAATGCCGCTTCCGCAGCCGAGGTCGAGGACCTTTGCACCGGGCTTCACGATGTCCTCGAGCGCCTCCATCACGAGCTTTGTGGTGTGGTGCTGACCTGTTCCGAACGTGGACGCCGGGTCTATCTCAAGGATACGGTCGCCGGCGGCGGGGGTGACCTCCTCCCAGGAGGGCTTAACTACCAGGGTCTTTCCTACGCGGAACGGCTTGTAGTATTTCTTCCAGTTGTTCGCCCAGTCCTCTTCCTTTACGTTTGCAAGCTCCATGCGGAGGTTGCCGTAATAGCCGTCGGAATTGTTCTGCTTCCAGCTCTCGATGAGGGAGCGTATCGCCGCGAGGGTCTCGGCGCCCTGCGCATTGTCGTGGACGTACAGCGTGATGTGCGGCTCTACCTTGCTCAGACCCATCAGCTCGTCGTCTACATAGTCCCAGTTCGCGTTTTTGTCCGCCAGGAAGCTCTCAAAATCCGCACTGTCGCTGATTATAAAGCCAGTTATGCCGTAGTCGGTCAGCGCTCCGGTGATCCCGTCTATCGCCTGGGACGCGGTGTAGATGTCAGCCTGTATAAAGTTATCCATATCTGTTCTCCTGTCATATTCATATGCACATAATAGTACATGATACATTATACACTATTTTCCCCGATAAATCAAGGGGGAATTTTACCGCCCGGACAAAAAGCCGTTGACAAACAGCCCGAAATATAGTAAAATATAGTTTGAACTAATTCCGCTGCGTTACGGAATTAAACTAACAGAACAGAAAGGAACTAAACATATGGCAAAGCTGAACGAAAACTTTTTCAACCTGAAAAAGAACTATCTCTTCATTGATATCGGCAAGCGCGTAAAGGCGTACACCGCAGCTCACCCCGAGGCAAAGCTCATCAGAATGGGTATCGGCGACGTTACGCAGCCGTTGGCTCCCGCTGTTGTGGACGCTATGGTCAAGGCTTCAAAGGAAATGGGCGTTAAGGAGACCTTCCGCGGCTACGAGGACAGCGGCGCAGGCTACGACTTCCTGCGCGAGGCTGTTTCCAACTATTACAAGAGCTTCGGCGCTGACGTTGACCCCGCCGTTATCCACATCAGCGACGGCGCAAAGAGCGACTGCGGCAACATCATCGACATCTTCGGCGAGGGCAACACCGTTGTAGTCACCGACCCGGCTTACCCGGTTTACGTAGACAGCAACATCATGAGCGGCAACACCGTAGTTTACGCAAACTCCACAGAAGAGAACGGATTCGCTGCAATGCCCCCAAAGGACGTCAAGGCTGACCTTATCTACCTCTGCTCCCCGAACAACCCCACAGGCTCCGTTTACACCAAGGCGCAGCTCAGGGAATGGGTGGACTACGCGCTCGCAAACAACGCAGTCATCATCTTCGACGCGGCTTATGAAGCGTTCATCACAGAAGCAAACCTTCCGAGAAGCATTTACCTCGTTGAGGGCGCTAAGAAGTGCGCTATCGAGATCTGCTCCCTCTCCAAGACCGCAGGCTTCACCGGAACACGCTGCGGCTACACCATCGTTCCCGACGAGCTTATCCAGAAGGACAGCAAGGGCAGCGACGTAAAGATCGCCGACCTGTGGAACAGACGTCAGGGAAGCAAGTTCAACGGCGTATCCTACCCTGTTCAGCGCGCGGCTGAGGCAGTGTTCACCCCCGAGGGTCAGAAGCAGACCAAGGCTACCATCGCGTACTACCAGGAGAACGCACGCATTATCGCAAAGACCTGCGACGAACTGGGAATCAAGTACACCGGCGGCATCAACTCCCCGTACATCTGGCTCAAGAGCCCGAACGGCATGGGAAGCTGGGAGTTCTTCGACTACCTGCTCAACGAGATCCAGGTCGTAGGCACCCCAGGCGCAGGCTTCGGCGCTAACGGCGACGGCTGGTTCAGACTGACCGCGTTCAGCACCCACGAACTCACCGCAGAGGCCATGGAGAGATTCAAGACCCTCTTCAAGAAGTAATTCTGATTTTCTTTCCGAAATAGCAAAAGGAGCTGTAATTTTACAGCTCCTTTTTTATTCTGCGATATGGCGCGGCATAGGTCACTTTATAGTCGGAATTTTTCCTATAAGACCGCGCCGGTTCTTTACCCCAAGCGCTGCGAAGGTGCGTTTCAGGCTGCTTTTTACGCTGTCCTCGGATACGCTGAACAGCCTGCAAATTTCTTTGTTCTCCAATCCGGAAGCCGCCATCACCGCATATTTGAACGCCGTTACCGACAGCCCCAGTTCCTGCCGCAGACCCTCCGCCGAATCAAGCAGGCTTTTCAGCGGTGCCAGATAGTGCTCCGCGAAGTTATCACGCCGAACACTTGCGGCGTAGGTTATCTCATAGGTGCGGACAGTCTCCACGCCTCGTCGGAACTCCGCTCCGAGCCGCTGCGCCTGGTGGATTATAACGGAATACTTCTCCGGGAGCATCTGCTCTATCTGCCCGAATAGCTCCGGAAACGCCGCGCAGAACTCCCCAAGCGCTGACGGTATCCGGTTCTCCATTGCGATATCCAGCGCCCTCGTCAGCGCCATTGAAGCACGCTCGAAGCTTCCCAGCGAAAGCGAAGCCTGCGCCGTGCAAAGCCGCAGCGCAATGCTTACCGCCTCGTTTTCGGCGCTGTCGGCGGCATTAAAGAACTGCTCGGTGTGTCCGGAAAGCAGGTCGTATTTTCCGCTTCGGAGAAAATACATTGCCTTTACCAGCGCAAAATACGGCGCGGTATACCGATTGCAGAGCATGTCGGTATCCTCGCTGCATATTGCGTACCACATGTCATCGAAACCGCCGCCGCGAAGCCCCCTGAGAAGCCCCAGGCACAGCTTGGCGCACTCGCCCTCCTCGGCGTTGGCGTGCGCGTGTTCCGTGTCGTGGATATCCGTGAGTATTTCGTAAAATTCCTCGTAATCCCCGAGATACAGGCAGCATTTCGCCGCAGAATAGAGCGCGGCAAGCCGTATTGCTCCCTGCTCCCTGACTGAGCAGAAAGTAGCCGCAGCGGAAAGCAGCTCAAGTCCGCCGGTAAGGTCGCCCTGGTAGTACTTCATCTCGCCGGTGAAGATCATCTGCGCATACTTGCCGTGGTTCAGCATTTCGGTGTACATGTGCTGATACCGTGTGAACTGCGCGTTCTCGGTCTGCATGGAATGCCCCCGCCGATGTATCAGGCAGAACACCGACGGCGCGTACATCGTCCACGGGAACTTCGGCGCTTCGTACTCCCGGCGGATCTTGAAAAGGTCGTAGGCGCGCTTGATGTTCGCGCCCATTTTATCAAGGGAATACAGGTCCTCGTTGGATTTCAGTGCGTACGCGTAGCTTATCAGGCGCCGCTTTTCCGCCGCGCTGTGGTCCTCCGAATCTTCTACCCAGCTTATTATTTCGTCGAATTTCCCGAGCAGCATGGGTCTCAGCGGAGAATGCATGAGCAGCGCGTTCATACGCAGTATCCTCGGAATAGCCGCCTTGCAGGATAGCGGACATTCCGTCACGAACCGCTGAAGCAGCTTTGAGGACCTCATCAGCATAAAATATGATACCCTGACCCGGGTGCGGACGTCTGCGGCAAGCTGATACTCCCCTGCAAGAAAGTACTCCAGGAATGACGAAAAGCTCTCTCCGATGCGGTTGAAATGCCGCGCAAAGCATACGCGCATGTCGTGCTGGACATTCTCCGGGAACTCGAAAAACACTCTGTATGCGGCGTGGATCATCGTCGGGTGGATCTTCACCGTGCTTGTGCGGCGGTCGATGTCTACAAGCGGGATCATCTGCCGAAGCCGCTCAAGCTCACGGATTATCCCCGCGCGGGTAAAAAGCTCCGCGCCGAAGAACTCGGTGACGGCGCTGAACGCCCGCAGGTCGCTCAGGAATTCTTCGTGAAGCTCCGGAAACGCCGCCGCTGCGGTCAGCGCGCCGTGAAGGCTCACCGGCCCCGGCTGGAGCACCGCACGTATCAGCCGCCCCTCCGCAGTGAGGTTCTGGAAATTCTCGCCGCGCTGTGCCAGCATAAGGCAAAGCCGCGTCCCGAGGAAGGAGCCGCGGCAGGCGCTGTACGCCTCCCTTGCATTGAAGCTTATGCCGCAGCGCCCGGCGTACTCCATCACCTCTGATATGTTCATGCTAAGGCTGTCGCGCTCGATGAGCGTGAACCCCATTTCATGCGCAAGACCCCGGTAAGCGGGCTTCATCGCGCTGGAAACGAACACGAACCGCGCGCAGCGGCAGTCCCGGAGCAGCTTTGCCGTGCGGTAGTTTCCCAGCGCTGTGCGCGCCGCGCAGTCGCAGTCAACGATTATCAGAAGCGGTTTCTTCGGACGCGCCGCCGCGAACTCCTGCGAAACCGCCATGAACTCGCGCTCAGAAAGCGGTTCCGCGAACTCCTGTCCAGTGACTATGGCGCATATCTGCGCGAAGCACTCGCCGGTGTTCTTTGCGTTAGTGATGGTCCGCAGCGATATTCCAGCCGGGCGGGTGCGCGAGGTGAACTCCCGCACCAGGGTGGTTTTTCCGCAGCCATCAGGGGCGCTGACGACCGTCACACGGCTTGTATAGATCCCGCGGAGCATTCCGCTCACGCGTTTCGGAATGTATATTCTGCTGGTATCCGGCATGCTGCTCCCCCCTCTTAGTTTTAAAAAACAGAGCGGAATTGCTCCGCTCTGCTCTATTCTACGTTTAGTTTTCCTTAATGAAATGCGCTATATAGCTCTGGAAATCTCCCCACAGGGACGGAATGTCAAAGCCGCTGTTCATCAGGACTTCTGCGCTGTATACCTTTCCTGTCTCCTCGTGGCGGTAATAACAGCCCTTCTCAAGACCTGCCAGGCGCACTCTGTGCAGGAATACGCTCGGTTCCTTCAGGACCTGAATGTACTCCAGCAGAGCTTCGCTCTTGTCCTTTGCAACGAACTCCCACGCGTCGAAGCGGTCGTTGTCGAACGGATTGCCGATCCTGTAGTGATCGCCGGTGCGCACCAGCGGGTTGTACTTGTTGAACTCCTCGATCTGCTTGCGGATATTCCATTTGTCGTCGTCGGATATCTTGGTGATGTCAAGCTCGTAGCCGAAAGTTCCTACCATTGCAACTCTTCCGCGGGTCTCGAACGGAGTGATTCTTCCTACGCAGTGGTTCGGGCTGTCGGAAACGTGCGCGCCGAAGCAAGAGCAGGGATAGCACATCGAAGTTCCGTACTGTATCTTGAGGCGCTCAATGGCGTCGGTATCGTCGGAGCACCAGATCTGCGGCGAATAATAGAGCATGCCCGCGTCGAATCTGGAGCCGCCGCCGGCGCAGTTCTCAAGCAGAAGGTCGGGGAAATCGGTGAGCAGGCGCTCCTGGATCTCGTAAACTCCGAGAACGTAGCGGTGCCATATCTCGCGCTGTCTCTCGGGCGGGAGCACCTCGTTGCCGACCTCGCAGAGCTGACGGTTCATGTCCCACTTTACGTACTCGATATTCGCGGAGGAGAGTATCTTGTACATCTGGCCGTAGATGTAATCGCGGACATCCTTGCGGGAGAAGTCGATAACAAGCTGAGAACGGCAGGTAGTGCGGGGGCGCCCCGGGATATGTATGCACCAGTCGGGATGCGCCTTGTACAGCTCGCTGTCCGGGCTGATCATCTCCGGCTCGAACCAGATACCGAACTTCAGACCGAGCTTGTTTACCTCGTCAACAAGGTGCTTCAGACCGCCCTTGATCTTGTCCTCGTTCACGAACCAGTCGCCGAGGGAGGACTTGTCGTCGTTCCTGTGTCCGAACCACCCGTCGTCCATTACCAGCATTTCAATGCCTGCCTTCGCGGATTCACGCGCGATGTCGAGCAGCTTGTCGGTGTCAAAATTAAAGTAGGTTGCTTCCCAGTTGTTGATGAGTATGGGACGGCGGATATCCTTCCACTTGCCGCGGGTTAGGTTGTTTCTCATAACGTCGTGGAAGGTGCGGCTCATCGTGCCGATACCGCTCGCTGAGAATACCATGATGACCTCCGGAGCCTGGAACTCCTCGCCGAGGTCAAGGTGCCAGCTGAAGTCGTACGGGTTGATTCCGGAGAACACACGGGTCTTTTCGTACTGGTTGACCTCGCAGCCCGCAACGAAGCTTCCCGAGTAGCACAGCGCAAAGCCGTAGCAGTCGCCGTAGTCCTCGGTAGCCTTGTGGTCGACTATCGCGATGAAGTTGTTGTGAGCGTGGCTGGTGGCTCCGCGGCAGCTATCTACGAGCTGCTTTCCGAAGTGCAGCGGATTGCGCTGTACGTGGCGCTCCCTCGCCCAGGTGCCGTAGAGGGTGATCATGTCGTAATCCTTGCTGTCAAGCTCAACGCAGGCAGAGAGCAGTCTGCGCAGCTCGATGGGGTCGGCGCCGCCGTTCTTCACCTTTACGGAGCGGGTGATAACGTCCAGCTTCTCAAACACGCTGTACTGGAGCGTGATCTCAAGCCCGTTGTGCGGATCCTTGCAGTATACCTCGAGGCTGGTAACTTCGTCGTCGGTGTTGGCGTAGGTCGCGGGGAGACCCTCCAGCTTCTTCTTGCCCTTGTAGATAGCGTAGCTGTCGTAGTAGCACTCGCAGGCGCTCATGCCGTACTTGTCCATGAGCTGCATGCACGGCCCGCGGAAATCAGCGACACCCCTTGTCGGGAACTCGATGGCAGCGCAGTCGAATGAGTGCGGTCCCATTCCGTCGTGTGTCGAGGGTACGAACGGCTCGTCGTTCGGGATACGCAGCATATGCGTGATGTCAGTCTCGGGAATGGAAGCGCCATAATAAAGGTGCAGCAGGTGGTTGGAATTCGTTACGTGGAAGGCGTAGGTGGTATTCGGAGTGTCAAGCTTGAACACCCGCTTCTTTTCGTCGTAGATTATCGGCATTTCATTACCTCTCTGGTGTTGATTTTCCGGTTTCGGATAGCTATAGTATAGCATATCCCGTTTTATTTTTCAAGCGGTTCAGCAAATATTTTAGTTAAAAAGTGCTCAATGTTAAGCGGATTTAACTTTGCAGGAAAGCAAGAAAAAAATTTCAAAAAGTCCTTGACAAGCCGGGAAATTTGTGGTATCATAATCACAACAAAAGAGCCTTCCGGCATCCAAACCGGTAAGGTCTTACAATTCAATACGCCCTTACAAACCAAAGACGTGGAGATAAAAATGCTTGTGCACTCCCAGAGAGCGGTCGCTGCTGAGAATACCGCAGAACGCAGAGCATATTAAATGGACCACAGAGGGCGCAGTCAAAGGCGGTGTCCAAAACCTGCCGAGTATTCTGCGACGTGTTGCAAGCGTTAATTGCAGGGATATGTTAGTATCCGGCGAGTGTGCGGCTTCGAGGCCGCAAATTAAGGTGGTACCGCGGTGTAGTGTATACTCCGTCCTTAGAAGCAGAGGTTCTCTGCGTTTAAGGGCGGAGTTTTTGTTTTGCAGGAAAGGAACATTATCATGCTGAAACCTACTCTTGAAAAGGCAAAGGAACTCACCGGATACAGCGTTATCCCGGTCTGCCGCGAGATACTCTCCGACTTCACGACCCCGATCGAGGTACTGAAAAAGCTCCGCAGAGTCAGCCGCCATGTTTACATACTTGAAAGCGTCGAGAACCAGGAAAAATGGGGACGCTATACCTTCCTCGGCTACAACCCCAAGCTGGAGCTTACCTGCACCAACGGCGAACTCACAGTGAAGGACGTCGTTACCGGAAAGACCGAGACCTCTCACCAGGCGCACCCGGCGGCGTACATCAAGGAACTCATGAAGAAGTACACCAGCCCGAAGCTGGAGGGCTTCCCGTCGTTCACCGGAGGTCTGGTGGGGTACTTCTCCTACGACTACATAAAATACAGCGAACCCACCCTGAACCTCGACGCGAAGGACGAGGAGCGGTTCAAGGACGTTGACCTCATGCTGTTCGACAAGGTAATCGCCTTCGACAACATACACCAGAAGATCGTGCTGATAACCAACATCTCCACAAGCGACCTCGAAAACGAGTACGCAAAGGCAGAAGCAGACCTCGCCGAAATGGAGCAGCTCATCAGGAACGGCAAGCCCGCCGATATCCCGCACGGAAAGCTCCGCTCGGAGTTCCGCAGGCTGTTCAGCGAGGAGCAGTACTGCGCAATGGTCGAGAAGGCGAAGCACTACATCTACGAGGGCGACATATTCCAGGTGGTGCTCTCAAACCGCCTTGACGCGGACTTCGATGGAAGCCTGCTGGACGCGTACCGCGTTCTGAGGGCTACCAACCCCTCCCCTTACATGTTCTTCTTCTCCAGCGATGATATGGAGATCGCCGGAGCCTCCCCCGAGACCCTCGTGAAGCTCGAAAACGGAACGCTCCACACCTTCCCCCTCGCCGGGACCCGCCCGAGGGGCGCTACGGACGAGGAGGACAAGCGCCTCGAGACCGAGCTGCTCCACGATGAAAAGGAGCTTTCCGAGCACAACATGCTCGTCGACCTCGGACGAAACGACATCGGAAAAGTCAGCAAGTTCGGCTCCGTGGAGGTCGAAAAGTACATGTGCATCGAGCGCTATTCTCATGTAATGCACATCGGCTCCACGGTGCGCGGCGAGATTCTCGGCAGCAAATCCGCACTGGACGCCGTGGACGCGGTGCTCCCGGCGGGTACTCTCTCCGGCGCTCCGAAGCTCAGGGCGTGCGAGATAATCAACGAACTTGAAAATAACAAGCGCGGAGTTTACGGCGGCGCGGTCGGCTACATCGACTTCCGCGGAAACCTCGATACCTGCATTGCGATACGCCTCGCGTTCAAGAAGAACGGCAGAGTGTTCGTCAGAAGCGGCGCGGGAATCGTAGCAGACAGCGTTCCGGTCAACGAATACAACGAGTGCATCAACAAGGCGAAGGCAGTCATGAACGCGCTCACCATCGCGCAGGAGGAGAACATATGATACTTCTGATAGATAACTACGACAGCTTTTCATACAACCTCTACCAGCTCATCGGCGGCATAACCCCCGACATCAGGGTCATTCGCAACGACGAAATGACCGCTGACGAGATAATGGATCTGAAGCCATCTCACATTATTGTAAGCCCCGGCCCCGGCAGACCCTGCGACGCAGGCGTGTGCGAAGAAGTAATAAAGACCGCCGCCGGAAAGATACCGATACTCGGCGTGTGCCTGGGTCATCAGGCGATTTGCGAGACCTTCGGCGCCGAGATAACCTACGCAAAGAAGCTCATGCACGGAAAGAAGTCGGTTACAACGCTGGATACGTCCAGCAGGCTGTTCCGCGGGCTTCCTGAAAAGTGCGAGGTAGCGCGCTACCACTCGCTGGCGGCTTCCGAGGAGGGCTTCCCGGAGTGCCTTAAAGTCACCGCCCGCACCGACGACGGCGAGATAATGGCGGTGGAGCACAGGGACTATCCGATTTTCGGAGTTCAGTTCCACCCGGAATCAATACTTACAACGGACGGAAGAAAAATGGCCGAGAACTTTCTGGAGGTAACATTATGATAAAGGAAATGATAAAGAAGGCTGCCGAGGGCATTGACCTTACCTACGACGAGGCTGCGGAAGTAACCCGCGAGATAATGACCGGAAGCACGACTCCGGCGCAGACTGCGGCGTATCTGACCGCGCTCCACATCAAGGGCGAGACCACCGACGAGATATCCGCTTCCGCATATGTAATGCGCGACTGCGCAGACCGTGTGAACTACCCCGGCGACGTGCTCGAAATTGTAGGCACCGGCGGCGACGGCTCCAACTCCATCAACGTTTCCACTATCTCCGCTCTGGTATGCGCAGCGGCTGGCGCTAAGGTCGCTAAGCACGGCAACCGCGCAGCCTCCAGCAAGTGCGGCACCGCCGACTGCCTCGAGGCCCTCGGGGTGAATATCTCCACCGACCCGGCTGGCAGCGTGAAGCTCCTCGACGAGGTTGGAATGTGCTTCCTGTTCGCGCAGAAGTACCACAGCGCAATGAAGTACGTAGGCCCCGTCCGCAAGGAAATAGGAATTCCGACCGTGTTCAATATCCTCGGGCCGCTCACAAACCCGGCTCACGCAAATGTGCAGCTCCTCGGAGTTTTCAAGCCGGAGCTGCTCATGCCCATGGCAAAGGCGCTGACCAAGCTCGGCGTAAAGCGCGGTATGGCGGTCTACGGAACCGATAAGCTCGACGAGATATCCGTCAGCGCTCCCACTAAGGTGGTGGAGTTCTCGGACGGCAATTTCGAGGAGTATGAGATAACCCCCGAGCAGTTCGGCATGAAGCGGCACGACAAATCCGAGCTTGCAGGCGGCACCCCCGATGAAAACGCCGAAGCAGCACGCTGCATTCTCTACGGCGAAAAAGGCGCCGGAAGGGACGCGGTTCTGCTGAACGCAGGCGCGGCGCTCCACATCTTAAAGGGGATCACCATTGAGGACGGGATACAGCTCGCCGCCGATACCATCGACAGCGGCGCGGCAATGAAAACTCTTGAAAAGTACATCAAGGTTTCCAACGAGGTCAAGGCATGATATTAGAGGAAATTGCAGCACGCACAGTACAGCGGGTCGCGGAGGAAAAAGCGGCAGTCCCGCTCTCTGAAATGAAAAAACGCGCCGAAGCGTTGGACGCGAACACAGGATTTCCGTTCAGGAAGGCGCTCTCCGGCGATGAGATATCGTTCATCTGCGAAGTCAAGCGCGCTTCCCCGTCCAAGGGGCTGATAGCGCCGGATTTCCCTTACCTCGATATCGCGAGGGATTACGAAAGGGCGGGCGCTTCGGCGATTTCCTGCGCCGCTGCCGCTGATTATTCAAAATATAGAGGGCGTGTTTCTTACGATTTCGGGGCGTCGGGGACGCCGCCCCCCTACGGAGTTTGAAGGAGTTTTCCGGGCGATCGGCGGGCCGATGCCGACATCGGCCCGAACGAAAGAACTGTGCACCCCCTACATTTTGCACCGTCAGCGGCAGCGGCGCAAACGCAGAGACGATGCT
>OGKG01003444.1_pt1 | contig 14752 bp, 10 predicted proteins | sample 1572201 | NCBI WGS metagenome assembly OGKG01 (sample SAMEA2582146, study PRJEB24529) | metagenome | biome: Human gut stool | place: China | collected 2011 | reverse complement strand
GCGTAGCAGGTGCGTCCTGCCATATTTCCAACGCAGAGGACAGCAGGCTGTGCGTGGAAAAGCGATACCGCTCATCCAAGGAATACTTTTGCCAAATGGCATCGCTGGTGCGAATGTCATCCTCCGTCAGCACATTAGGGAGCTGCTTCAAGTCCCCAACAATCACGATATTCCGTGCACAGGAGAAGGCCAGTACCCCTGTGGCTAAATCGACCTGTGAGGCTTCATCCACGATCAAGTAATCATAGATATGTTCAATGCTCAGCGTCCCCTTAATGGAATAGGTCGTGCTGAGCACCACCGGATACTCGCGGGTAAACTCTTCGGAATTCCGGCGGAAATCATTCTTTTCAAAGCACTGTCTATTATTCCGCCAATGATACCGTGTTGCCAGCTCCGCCCGAAACAGCCGCAGGGACTTCTGTGTGAGCTCATCCATCTTCGCGTCGAAAGCGTAGCGCTCCAGCTTTCGGTTCAATTCCTGCTTTTCGGCCTCCAGTTCCCGCCTCTTTACGAAATAGAATTGGTTTTGCAAATAGGGAATGACCTGTTCTGGGGCGCGGATAAACAATTTGAGCGCATTACGGTTGAATCGGAACATGATGGAGATTTTTTGCAACAGGCTCAAGCGAGTCTCACGCTCTGCGTGCTGTTCAAATTCCATCCAAAGCGCAAGAAGCTTCTGCGAGGACAGCTTGTCCAAGCTCTCCATTGGCACGTCACTGTAACTTGCGTAATATTCCTCAAAATAATGCTGCTCCGGGTTTAGCTGCAAGAACTCCTGCTCGATTTCCGCAATGCGGTTTTTGGCATTAAGCATTTCGTTCAGTTCTTTGGAGAGTGCCGTCGTTTCCTGATCTAATTGCTGTCGTTCCTCCGGGGGCATTTCCCAATCGCTCATATTCGGATAGGCGCCGGTCTGTGCATCCAGAAACTTCTCTTTGTTGGCAAGACTGCCGAGAAACGCAGTCAGAAAAGCAGCATTTTTCTTCTCCAGCTTTTCCACAACATTATGCGTTGCGGAATTGTTGTTGGAGACAACCGCCACGGTTTTTCCGCTGCGAACAACATTGGCGATGATATTCAGGATCGTTTGTGTCTTTCCAGTACCCGGTGGCCCCTGAATGATACTGATTTTGGAGGAAAGCGCCCGTTCTACCGCCAGCTTTTGACTCTGGTTCAGGCCAAACGGATAGATCACTGCCTCCGGCATCTGGGGCATTTTGACGTCTTTCTGCGGTGCAAGATAGCTTGCCAACACGGTATCCTCGCTGACCTGCTGGATCTTGTCATACTGCATGCTTAGAATGTTGATACCGTTTTCCGCCACCAGACTAATTGCAGCGGCAGTCTCCTTGAAATATTGGAATGTTTCTTGATTTTTACCGTCTGTCAGGCAATTTTGCTGGAACTGCACTTCGCTCCTACGGAATGATAAATCTCTCTTTCCGTTGCGGACAATACGATAATACCCACTGAAGTCGAGAATCTCATCAATTCCGCTGATGGTTTGCCCGTTTACGGTGACAATCACCCGTGCAGGGTCGATTTTCTTTTGCAGGGGTAGGATCTCCACATTGCTACGCTGAAAGCTGTATGTCTTATTGGGCGCACTGGTATAGACGACCTCGCACTTCCCATCATGGAACTGAAAGCTCGCGACCGAGTCCGTCTGGTCTTTTCCTTTTATGATGATTAAGTGCTTTCGTGCGTCCATAGGCATCTCTTCCCTCCCCAATACAAGCTGTTGATTTACGTGTTATCCACCCACATTTCACACTGGCTCATGACAGTCTGAACGGCATCATCCATGCCCTCTGGCGGATATTTGTGCTTTTTCAGCAGCCTTTTGACCAAGCGCCGCATTCCAGCTCTTGCACTTTCTTTCTTTTGCCAGTCTATTGTGCGGTTTTTACGAAGCAAGTCCGTCAGTTCCTTCGTGATTGCAATAAGCTCATCATGCTCATAGAAATCTTTGATGGCTTGTGGTTTTGTGAGAGCATCGTAGAAGGCAAGCTCGTCCGCTGTCAATCCGAGTTTTTCTCCTTCGGCAGCAGCGGCAGCAATGTCTTTTGCCAGCTTGAGTAGTTCTTGAATAACTTCCTCATTGGTGAGCATTCCGTTCAGGTAACGGTTCATCGCACTCTGAATGATTTCGGAGAACTTCTCGGATTTGACAATGTTTGTACGACGATAAACAGATACTTGTTCAGCAATCAGCTTTTTCAAGAGTTCGGCTGCAAGGTTCTTTTCCTTCATGTTTGCAATTTCTTCAAGGAACTTTGGATCGAACAACGAAAACTCAGTCTGGACATTGGAGAAGAGGTTGATAACGCCTTCGCTCTTGATGCTGTGCTTCAAAAGCTCGTTAATGCGCTCATTTACTTCTGGAAGCGTAAACTTCTTTCCGGTACCGCCTGAAACCAAGCGCACGGTCATCGTTCTTACGGACTCGAAGAAAGCTGCTTCCATACGGGTTTTCTCATCTATCAAGCTGCTGCACAGCGAGAGTGCCTGCTTGAGAAGCAGAGCCTCCTTGATAAACACATTCTGTGTCTTTTCATTGTCGGGAAGCTCATACTCTGCAACACTCTTGCCGAGTATGAAGTTCACACCGCCGCTGATGAGCTTTGCACGGTCAAGGTCGCTTCCGGTCATGAATTTCTCATAACTGAATCCGTGGAACAAATCTCTGCAAATAGAGAGTTTTTCAAGGAACTTCGGATATGCAGCCTTGCTTACATCTGTATCACCATAGTTCTTCTTGTCTCTGGCAGTATAGTCGTTCATTGCCTGTTTCAGTGCAGCCGCAATACCGACGTAATCAACAATCAAACCGCCTTCCTTATCTTTGAAGACACGATTGACGCGGGCGATAGCTTGCATCAGGTTGTGTCCAGCCATCGGCTTATAGACATACATCGTAGCAAGGGAGGGAACATCAAAGCCGGTCAGCCACATATCCACGACGATAGCGATTTTTAGCGGAGAGCTATTGTCTTTGAATTTCCGCGCCATATCGTCCTTATGTGCTTTATTGCCGATAATCTCACGCCATTCTTCGGGATCATTGTTGCCTTGCGTCATGACCACTGCAATCTTCTCCGTCCACGCCGGACGTAGCTCAAGAATGCGCTTATAAATCTTCATCGCTATGGGACGCGAATAAGCAACGATCATAGCCTTGCCGGTCAGGATATTCTCACGGTAATTCTCGTAATGATCAAGAATGTCATTTACCAAGGAATTGATCGTCTGGTCGGCACCGAGTATTGCTTCCATCTGACCAAGTTCCTTTTTGCTCTTTTCAATGACATACGGATCGGCGTTATCAGCCATAATGTCATACTCATTATCGATCAGATGGAGGGTGTTCTCGTCGAGTTTCAGGTGAATAACGCGGCTTTCGTAATAGACGGGTCTTGTAGCTCCGTCTTCAACTGCCTGTGTCATATCATAGATGTCGATATAATCACCGAAGACCTCTCGTGTACTGCGGTCTTTTGTGGAGATCGGTGTTCCAGTGAATCCAATGTAGGTCGCATTAGGAAGCGTGTCCCTTATAATGCGGGCGGTGCCTATAACGGTTTTCGCCTCGACTTCGCCGTTATCCTTCTGCTTGACTACCACCTTCTCATTGAGACCATATTGCCCACGATGCGCTTCATCTGCCATCACGATAATGTTCCGGCGTTCCGAAAGAGCTTCGTTGCTTTCTTCAAACTTCTGCATGGTCGTGAAGATTATGCCGTTTGCCTGTCTGTTTGCAAGCAATTCTTTCAGATTCTTGCGGCTCTCAGCGTGCTGCGGCGTTTGCCGGAGGAAGTCCTTGCAGCGGGCGAATTGTCCGTAAAGCTGGTCATCCAGATCGTTACGGTCGGTAATGACAACGATAGTGGGGCTTTCTAACGCTTCTTGCAGATAATGAGCATAGAAGACCATAGACAGCGATTTTCCGCTGCCCTGCGTATGCCAGAAAACACCACCCTTACCATCTGTCACGGTTGCGTGCTTTGTAGACTCAATCGCCTTTTTGACCGCAAAATACTGATGATACCCAGCGAGTATTTTGAAAGTATTCTGTCCATCCACATTAAAGCAGATGAAGTTCTTCACAATGTCAAGGAACCGAGCCTTCTCAAACAGTCCGACAAAGAATGTGTCAAATGATGCGTGTTGCGTATTCTCGTAGCTGCCGTCTGTTGTTTTCCACTCCATAAAGCGGTCTTCGCCGGAAGTGATTGTGCCAGCTTTTGAAGTGGTCAAGTCGCTCATGACACATACCGCATTATAAATGAACATAGAGGGGATCTCATACATATAGTTCCGGAGCTGGCGGTATGCTGCGGAAGCGTCAGTTTCTTCGCGGGACGGAGACTTTAACTCCACAATGACGAGCGGGAAACCATTGACAAAGAGAATCACATCTGGTCTTTTTTCGGAGTTCTCAATGAAAGTCCATTGATTCGCAACTGTGAACTCGTTACTGGCAGGATTTTTGAAGTCTACAAGGTAAACAAGGGTAGAAAGTTCTTCACCCTTGTCATAGTATTTTACCGGGACCCCGTTTTGGAGGTAGTCCATAAAGACCATGTTCTTCTGCAAAAGCGTTCCTGTTTCAAAGTTTTTGAGTTTGTAGACTGCCTCCGTCAGAGCTTCCATAGGCAAACTCTTGTTGATCCGATGCAAGGAAAGCAGCAGAACATCCTCGTAAAGCGGCGAGTGATAATTGCGCTCCACGTCCGGTCCATAGACATAGTTATATCCAAGTTCCTCATTGAGAAGCTGCAAGACGGCATTCTCATAATTTGATTCGGTAAAATAGCCTGCCATAGTTTGTTACTCCCTTTTACGCCAGACTCGCCCCGAACTGATCCAGCGTGTTTTCTGCATCTCTGTCAGTGACGGGCTTATTCATCGCTTTTTCAATTAGGTTGAGAAGGCTTTTTGCTCTGTCGATGAAATAGCCATTGAAGTCATCTGCCTTCAATTCTGCATAGTTGATAAAGTGCGATTCCACCCGTGCTTGCAACTCGTTCTCGGTTAGTCCATCAACCTTCTTTAGAATTGCCCCCAGATACTCACTCGGCGCATTTCCGCCAATCGAGCGGTTGGTGGCTGGAAGAATCGGGGTCTTGTTAATGATGGAATTATACCGTTCGCGCTTGATGCCCAGTTTCTCGCAATATGCTTCCGGGAAGATGTGGTGAATGTCCGGAGACTCAAGCATACTGTTCACAATGTCAATCGTCGTGTTGTTCATAAAATCACGGCATTTCTCCTTGTAGAGAAGAGCCATAATTCCCTTATATGCCGCACTCAAACGGGTTTGAAGGGTCAGCAGCCGCGCAGAAGAAAAGACTGCGCTGTTGATCGTGTGCATCGCATTTGGACGTCCATTGACCTCCTCAACCATGTCCTCAATGTCATAGGCATAGCGGGTTTCGTTCGCACCGCCATACATCTCACCCAAAATCCCGCACCAATACCACCGAGAAAGTGTTTTGATTGTGTTTGGCTCATTGCATTTGGATTTTCCGAGAACAGCACAGATTGCCGCAAGCGGAATCAACTGCGTTGTATATGGCAAGTCTCTTTGACGGAAAACGCACTGATCCCGAAGAAGAAACTCCTTTGCTATTTTGAACCCAGACAGCACTGCATCCCGGTTCGCTATGTACGATTCATAAGGAAGTCCCAGAACATCCTTCTTTTTGCAGGAGATGGTGTTTGTATTTCCAGACTGCTTGTTCAAATAGCTTGTATAGAGGCATACAGTTGTCAGGAATGTAGTCTCATCAATCCCATCGAACAGGTCTGTTCTCAGCGTGTCACCGAAACCGCAAATTGTATTTCGACACTGCACCCAGTCTTTTCTCAGGTCAAAGTCTCTTGTGGCATAAGTTGCGGTAACAAGCTCAAACACCGTGAGAGGAACACCGCCGGTATTGACATTCTCAAACACCTTGCACACTGCCTCTCGCGGCGTGGACTTGTCCAGCGTAATCACAGGCAGCTTATACCCGGAAATTGTATTCAGCACATCTGCCTGAAAACGCTTGAACTCATCCATTGCTTCCGGCTTCATTCCATAGTGCGTCATGTAGCCCATGAACCAGTCCATAACGGCGTTGCTATCGAACACAATATTGACCGGGAACAGCTTATTCTCGTATTCATATTCTCTGGTTGAGAGGTCGAGCTTCACATCACGGTCAAAGTTTTCTTTGATCTTGCGGTCTTCCGGAATAGACAAGACTGCATCAAAACGATCCTCGTCATCGTCGAGGCACTTCTCCATTGAGAGATAGTAATAACGCTTAATAGCCTTGCCTTTTTCTGTTTTGGTCGAGACCGGCTCTTTAGAGGATGTTGCCTGATAAATAGAAGTAAGCCGCTGCTGCCCATCAAGAATCAAATGCTCTGGCTTTACTGAGACGCCTTTTACGCCCGTAATTGTGCGGTATTTGAATTGGATGTCCGGATTACCGTATTGCAGCCGCATAATGGCACCCATAGGATAGCCCTGCGACAAACTGGCGATAATGCCTCTAATCCGGTTATCATCCCATGTCCAGTCACGTTGAAACTCCGGCAACTGCATTGAGCCGAACTTAACCTCCGCTAAAAGCTGACTGAGGTTTGTATCAAGAGATTGCGGGGAAATAATCACGTCTGCGCCTCCTTCATTGAGTTTTACTGATCGGACGAGCTCAGTCTGCTTTCCAAATCTGAAATATCGCTGCGGATGGAAGAGATGTCCGACTCAATATCTTCGATTCTCGAAGTTAATGTTATCTGCTGAAATTGAATATCCTCGATCTGCGCGTATAAGCCACGCATCGCCAAAATTAGCTCAACCATCAGCCCCTTGTCATCAAGGGAGAGAAGGCGTTCTTTTTCAGCCTGTATCTTTTGAGCCTCCTGTTGAAGCCGCTCTTCCTCACGAGTTGCTTCTGCTGCGGATTTCTCGAGACGAACACGCTCCTTCTCAAGGCGCTTCTTCTGACGCTCGTCTTTGCTCCTTTTCAAGCTCTCCTGAACTTTATCAAACATGGCTTAACCTCCAAATCAGGTAAACGATAATTTAATGCAGCAAGCCGTAGCAATTTTCAAGTCGTGGTTTGTAGAGTACAGTCCCTTCGATGGCATTGCACCAAAAGAATGGAAAACTGTCAACTTGGAGAAGATCACAGCGCTTATATGCCGCGGAATTGCGCCTAAATACTCCGATAACTCTAACCAGACAGTGATCAATCAGAAGTGCATTCGTGACCACATGATTGATCTTTCTCAGGCACGAACTCACACCCCAAAAGTAATCAACGAGAAATGGCTCCGCTTTGGCGATTTATTGATTAACTCTACGGGAGATGGAACTTTGGGACGCACAGCACAGGTTTGGTTTCAGCCCCAAAATATCACAGTTGATTCCCATGTAACGATTGTCAGACCGGCAAAAGAAAATCTGATTTTCTATATTGGGTTGTGGGGAATTCTTCATGAAAGGGAAATTGAATGTCTTCATACCGGAAGCACTGGTCAGACGGAATTGCCCAAAGAGCGCGTGAAGGCATTGGAACTGCACTTGCCTGACAATGGGACGCTGGATCGTTTCAACACCCTAATTGCACCTATGGCTGCCGCTATTATTTCAAAGCAGAACGAAAACAATAAACTCGCAACACTAAGGGATGCGCTTCTCCCGAAGCTCATGTCCGGCGAGATCGATGTCTCCGCTGTCCAGCTCTAAGCCGCTAAATTATCGTTTATAGCATTATTGCATTCAATCTTTTCGTCAATAGGTCTTAAAATGGCAATAATTTCATTTCTAACAGTTTGCGGCGGAACAGGGACGGGCATCTCTCGTAAGCCTCCAAGCGGCACATAGGCTTGCGTCGAGCCTCTGAGATGTGTCTGAATATACGCTTTGGCTTGCGGAGACCTTAAGTAATAGTACATCCAAAGGGCATTTTCTTTGTTACCTGAGAATTTGAAAATGCCCATGTTTTTACACGCATATTCTACATGGGGATTTTTTTCGAGATAGATATTTCCTATTGTTCCTATCATGCTGAAAAGAATATCCCATTGCTCGACCGCACTTCTGCTGATAACTTTTAGGTAGTCGGCTTCACTAATCCAGTTTGCCGAGTCAAAATCAATGTAATGACCTTTCAGATGCTTTGAAGTAATTAGTTTCCAGCCGGATTGCTGCGGTTTAGGGGAGTCATGTGTTCCGTCAGTAATCAAGGTGCAGAACTGGTCCGCTCGAACAGTTGACCATGACATAATTGTTCACCATCCTATCCGATGTATTTTCTGTGTGCCAGCTTCACATTCTGTTGTTTCACCATTGCATAGTGCATGGTGGTGTCAATTTTCTGATGCCCTAAGAGCTGCTGGACTTGCTCTATGGGCATTCCTTTGTCTATGGCAGTAGTAGCCAGTGTCCGCCTGAACTTGTGAGGGTGAACCTTCGGGATATTCAGATGCTTTCCCAGCTCCCGAAGACATGTCTCCACTCCGCCAATCATCAATCGGTCAAAGGGAGTTTTCAGGGAAACAAACAATGCCGGGTTTTCATCCGTTCTACCCTCAAGGTAGTTTTGGAGGTGAATCTTCGTCCTCGCATCGAAGTAGACCAATCGTTCTTTATTACCCTTGCCGATAACAACGCATTCGCGTTCGTTGAAGTTGATGTCTTCGCGGTTTAGCATGACCAGCTCACCAACACGCATTCCAGAGGAAGCCAAAAGATCAATCATCGCCAAGTCTCGCGCCGTTTTGCAGTTGTCACGCATCAGCTCTAATGCTTCATCGGTGTAGGTGTCCTTGACCACTTTTGCAGTCTTGACTTTATGAATCCGGCGTACCGGGCTTTTCAAAATGAAATCCTCATCTTCAAGCCAAGAGAAGAAACTGGACAAAATCCGACGAATATTATCTATGGTCACTTTGCTCGACCTACGCTGAACCTGATAGTTGGTCAGATAGCGGCGTAAATCATCTGTGGTGATCTGTTGTACAGTCTTTCCAACTCCGGCAATTAGAGCGTCAATCGTCTTCCGGTAGTAGCTCAGAGTTTTCTCCGAGCAACCTTCGATCCGTTTTGCCGTGATAAATGCTTCGACTGCATCTGTTTCTTCTGCTGGAATTGAGCCACTATCATAGGTGATCGTTGCACCAACTAATGTCTCAGTCATTGCATCCCGAAGGTGCATGAGCTGTTCGTTGTTGAGATACGGAAGCATTTTTCGCTGTATCTCCATGATGAGTTGTTCTGTCATTGTCGTGTCTCCTTTCGAAGTAAGAGAACGACATTCAGTGGCAGTCCCTTTTGTAAAACTCTCGCCACTGATGAGAGAATGTTATCTATCAGGTATTTGTATTGATGACAGCCAAGGAGTACACTTGTGCTCGACCGTTATTCGTAATCCTCACCCGTCCATTCTTAACCAGATCCTTAACAATACGCGAGACTGTGGCTTGTGATAATCTCACACCCAATGAAATCTGCTTTAGCGTTACATTGCCGCAGGAGTCTATGTACTGCAACACTCGTTCCTCATTTCCTGTTCTGTTGCTCAAAAATCTCTGGTCGTTACCTTCAACAACAATATAGCTTCTAAGAAATGCCAAGAAACGCGTTTGAAAGTGTGTGTTAACTTCGTCATGGAAGGCACCTTTAATGAACATATCAAGAGAACGCCAGTTTTCTCCCGGATTCCCATTATTTACACAGTTCACTATGCTATTAAAGAGACTAATTGCTTTATTCGGCTTCTCATTCATTAGTGCCCAGTACAACGTATTATAATAATGGGGGATCCATCCTGCATCTACTGCCATATTTGTAAAGTTGATTATGTTTTCTGGCTCATTTAGAAAATCAAAATTAAAATATCGCATAACGCAAATGTCTTTGCCGTTTATGTTTTCTCGAAAACAATCAATAGGGTAGGCATATGCTTCGATATCCTGAAACACCTCGTCGGTTAAGGCTATCCCGGCAGTTTTGATACTTCCCTCCATTAAATACGCATCTACTAAATACGCATCTACATAAGCCTGACCAACAATCAAACCTTTCCGCAAGGATGGAATTTCTCTCGCTTCGACCCTATCAAATTCACCTTTTGCAATAGCCCCTCGAATCAAGATACCATTGTCTATGAATTCTTGTTGGCATATCTTCTCGACTAATGCAAGAAGTTGGGAGACAGCTTGTGTGCTTGTATCACGCGTATAAAGTATAAAAGAATCACTTACAATATATCCTTCTACCAATGTAGGACTCATGTTTTCCCACTGTTCAAAGGCAGTTGTAGAAAACCGTCCAATAAATGATTTAGCATCTTTCTGTTTGAGTTTTTTTAACTTTTCCTTAAATCCCAATATATCAAGGAAGGCAACATACTTACTCATATTCAACCCCCCATCTTATTTTTTCGCATCTGTTTCTGCTATAAACGATAATTTAGCGGCTTAGAGCTGGACAGCGGAGACATCGATCTCGCCGGACATCAGCTTGGGCAGCAAGGCATCTCTTAAAGCTGCCAACTTTTCATTCTGAGCCTCGTTTCCCTTGATTGCTTTAATAAGTGGGAGTATGAGTCGTAGGTATTCGTCCATTTTAGCTTTATCAAGCACCGGAATAGGTAAAGACTTGATCGTCGTAAGGCTCAAGTTTGCCTGAACTGCTTGTTGAACGCGCTTTGCATAATAATCGGTATGCCATTCACCGATAAAGCAAGTATAGATATACTCAGGCAAAACCTTTTCGGCATCAGCTCGAATTATTGCAACGGCTTGATTGGTATTCGCAGGAAGGGCATTATCATCAATCAAAGCAAAGCGTCCAAGCGTACCAGCAATAGTGAAGACTATATCGCCAGCATGAATTACGGAGCGTTTTAAGAGTGCGTTTGTTTCTTCATCGATAAAGGCAAATTTGCTTTTGTCTAAGGAGTGGTCAGCTAAGATTGATTCAGCTTTTATAAAGATGATCCCACTTTCAACAAACGGCTTGCCAAGCGTGGTCGGTGTTGTTCCCTTAGTGACAACATGGCACAATTCAGACAATGGTATCTGTGTCATCTTTTCGAGTTCGGGGTTATCAGTAAACTCAGCCTTGAAAATCGTGCGAAGCTGCCGCTGTAAATTATCGTTTATCTCCGTGTTAGCTTGAATTTTACTGTCTATTGCAGTCAGCACAGAAATAATAGCCTGTTGCTTTTCAAGTGATGGATATGAAACCATCATTCGCTTGAAGTCCTTTAGGATAATACGCGGAATCGCTGATCCGGAACCATAGTTGTCTTTGACGTCCTGCCTAAATGATGGTGTACGCAAGACATAGTAGAGGAAGTCAGGCAGTATCTTTGATTTATCGCACCGTAGAATAGCGATAGATGAGAGCAATGCTGGCTTTTCCCTTTGGCGATAGATTATTATATCTTCAAAGAAACGCGCCCCATCTTTTCCTATCAGAATGTCATCAATTTGGGGGACGCAACCGTTTCTCTTGAGTGTTTCATAATCATCATTGCTAATCATCCGACATGATGTGAAATCAAAACCATAGTCCGTGAAATCCTTGACGGAAACCATATACTTCCCGTCATTTACACTTTTAGGGCTTGAATGAGAACCGTCTGTGACAAGAACGCACACATCGTTAATCGTTGAATGATTCCACTCAGATGTCATATCCAATCGCCCCCAGTCGTTCTTTGATCTGAGCTTCAAGCTCATGAGACTTGGTGAAAAGCTCGGACAGTTCAGAAGTCAGACGTCCCATTTTCTCTTCAAACGGCTCACCGTCATCTTCCTGTTCCTCAATGCCAACATAGCGTCCCGGAGTGAGAATGTAATCCTGCTTTGCAATGTCCTGCGTAGTAACAACCGCACAGAAGCCCTTTTCATCTTCAAGTGTTCCTTCAACAAAGGCGTTGTAGGTGTCAGCGATTTTCTTGATGTCTTCATCCGTCAGCTCACGCAGCTTCCGCGTGACCATTGTGCCGAGCTTCCGTGCGTCGATGAACAGCGTCTTGCCTTTTTGCTTCTTGTTCTTGGCAAGGAACCATAGCGACACCGGAATCTGCGTCGTGTAGAATAACTGCGTCGGCATTGCGACGATACAGTCCACAAGGTCAGCGTTAATAATGTTCTTACGGATTTCACCTTCACCGCCGGACTGCGAGGAAAGGGAACCATTTGCAAGCACCATGCCGATACGACCATTCGGAGCGAGATGCCAGATCATGTGCTGCAACCACGCAAAGTTGGCGTTGCCAGCGGGAGGCGTACCATACTGCCAACGGACATCATCAACGAGTTTATCCACGCCCCAGCCGGAAAGATTGAACGGAGGATTCGCCATAATAAAATCCGCCTTGAGTTGAGGGTGACAGTCGTTGAAGAACGTGTCCGCATTGAACTTGCCGAGGTCAGCTTCAATACCACGAATGGCAAGATTCATCTGCGCCATCTTCCATGTGGTCGGGTTGGAGTCCTGACCAAAGACGGAAATCTTATTGATGTTGCCGCCATGATTTTCGATGAACTTTGCGGACTGAACGAACATACCGCCAGAGCCGCAGCACGGGTCATAAACACGCCCATTGAACGGCTGCAACACTTCAACAAGGGTACGCACAACGCAAGAGGGAGTATAGAACTCACCAGCAAGTTTTCCTTCCTGTTCGGCAAACTTGGAGAGACAGTATTCGTATGTACGACCGAGAATGTCCTTGCTATTCCCATGCTCGATCATCTGAATGTTGGTGAAGAGATCAACCACTTCGCCAAGACGCCGCTTGTCCAGCTCCGGACGGGCAAAGTTTTTAGGAAGAATATCTTTGAGGCGCTTGTTTTCTTTCTCAATACTGCGCATTGCATCATCAATCACCGCGCCAATTTCCGGCGTGTGAGCGGCAGCAGCAATCGCGCTCCATCGTGCATTCTCAGGGACAAAGAAGATGTTTTCGGCTGTGTATTCATCCTGGTCTTCTTCAAATCCATCGCCTTCTTCAACCAGTTCCTTGTACTTTGCCTCGAAGCGATCAGAAATGTATTTCAGAAAAATCAGTCCGAGAACGACCGACTTATATTCGGATGCGTCGATGTTCCCGCGCAAGACGCAAGCCGCGTCCCAGATTTGTTTTTCAAAGCCGATATTGCTTGTATTTCCAGCCATAGTGTTTTCCTCCCATATATCTCATGTCTACGAAAAGTTTATAGTCATTTGAAATTCGTTCAAAAAAGAGGATGAATTCAATTAGTTGCTTTTATCTGGCACGATTTCCACAATATCCTCAATTCTACAATCCAGCGCCACACAAATCTTCACGAGTATCTCTGTAGTGACATGCCCATTCCGTCCCATCTTGGTAACTGATGCTGGGCTGATGCCCGCCTTTTCACACAGGTCTTTTTTCTTCATGTCCTTATCGATGAGCAGCTTCCAGAGTTTTTTATAACTCACAGACATAAAATATCTCCTCCGTACCGGTATACAAAAAATGCTCTGCCGCTTGGCAGAGCATTCGGTCTATTGCAGCCATACTGCCAAGGCCTATTCCAACACATGACAGCGTTGTTTATAATAATAGCACATTTTGACACAGGAAGCAAGAAAATGATAGATTTGCACGATTTTTGCAGCAATCACAGCGCATAGATTTTTTCGCAAATAGAGGATTTTTCTCTTGACTCTTCCGTTACGTCATAGTGTATGGTAAGCTCACACGCAGGAGGGATGCCCATGATGACCATTCACGAAGTCAGCAAACTGGCCGGTGTCAGTGTCCGGACACTGCACCACTATCCTCTCTTTTCGTACTTCGCTCTCAGCTCGGCCAGAACTTGCTGATAGCTGGTCTGCCCGCTGGCGATTCGGTCAAGATTTCTGCGGGTATATTTGCTGATCGTCATACCCTCGGAAGCAAATGTCCCGCAGATGTTGCGGAGGTTACTCTTATGCTGTCGAGAATCGAATTCATTTTTTCTCTCCACAGTCTTCTTGGAAATCAGTCTTCCCATATCAATAATCCATCCAACAATTTGAACGTCAGATTGTGTGTTAGGTCGCAAGTTACACGCAAGTTAGTTTTAAGTTAGTATCAAGTCGGTTTCAAGTGGCGCACTACCACCCAGAAGCTCTTAAACATTTTCAAATATTGGTGCGGTGCTTCTCTTTCGCTTTGCTGCGGAGTATTTGTATTTTCCAGCAGGTCTGCAATATCCTACTTAGCTGCATTTAATTATACCACCGGCAAAATGGATGCTCAATATCATTCTGTGAACTGATTATCTCTATGTTTCTCTTGGAAATATTCGTCTGAAGAAACTGCATTTTTCAAGCGAGAAATGCTCTCTTTTTTTCAACAAATATTGCTTGATTTTGTATCACTTTGGTGATACTATTTTTACAGTAATACTTAGGAGGATGCAGAGATGAATCAGAAAATTACCCTATATCATGGCTCCGAACAGATCGTAGAGTCTCCAACCTTTGGGTTGGGTAAGCAGAATAATGACTTCGGGCTGGGCTTCTACTGCACGGAAAGTGAAGAGCTCGCCAAAGAATGGGCTGTATCCTCTCTGCGTAACGGCTTTGTCAATCGTTACAGTCTTGATACGGAATACCTGAAAATTCTGAATCTGAACAGTCCAGACTATACGATTTTGAATTGGATTGCTGTTCTGGTAGCGCATCGTCTGTTTTCTATCAAAAGCCCAGCCGCAC
>OGKG01003442.1_pt1 | contig 14756 bp, 15 predicted proteins | sample 1572201 | NCBI WGS metagenome assembly OGKG01 (sample SAMEA2582146, study PRJEB24529) | metagenome | biome: Human gut stool | place: China | collected 2011 | reverse complement strand
TCCTGGGGGTTATATGTAGGAGGCTTTTGGAAGCTCTGTTTTGACCCACAAAAAGAAGCAACAAATAAAGATTGAAGGAGAGTTCAAGCCTACGGTGGATTGCCTTTGTGTGGCCCGCCGTGGGTTTGTTTATTTTTGTCCATAAGGGAATAAATGTAACATTAGCGATAAAATGTGAGGATGGAATAGAGGAATGAATTTAAGGAAAGAAATACAGCACATATATCTTGTGGGTGCCGCAGTAATAATAGGCACGAAAATTCTCTTGTGCTCTATTAGTAAAGACTAAAAATGTTAAAAAGTTGTAAGGATAGCAGAAAAATGCGGATGAAACAAAAAAGTGAGCCTATCAGAGTTGCTCAGATTATGGGAAAGCTATGGGCTGGTGGAGTTGAAATGGTCGTTTTCAACTACTATCGTGCGATTAATAAAAGCAAAATACAATTTGACTTTTATTATGATGCTGATTCTACAGTAGAGCCCCCGCAAGATCTCATAGATATGGGAGCAAGGTTTTACAAACTTCCTCCTTATCAAAAACTTCCTCAGTATATACGAGAGTTAAAGAAACACTTTAAGAAAAATCAGTATTTAATAGTACATTCCCATTTAAATACACTAAGTGTTTTCCCTCTATTTGTAGCGTGGACATGCCAAGTTCCAGTGAGAATCGCACATAATCATAGTGTTCCGGCCGGAAAGGAAGTTGGGCGCGACACATTAAAAAGGGTTCTTCGTCTTTTTGCAAAAGTCTTTCCAACGGATTATTTTGCATGTTCAGAAAAAGCAGGACGATGGATGTTTGGCAATAAAGCATTTGACTCAGGTCATGTTTTTGTTGTGAAAAATGCAACGGATTTTAGTCGATTTAGGTCCGCTTATGAGAAGATAGAAAGTTTAAAAAAGCAATTGGGACTAAGTGGTAAATTTGTGGTTGAACATGTTGGAAGGTTTACTTATGCCAAAAATCACAATTTTTTATTGGACGTTTTTTCGGAAATCAGTATCAAAAAAGAAAATGCAGTGCTCTTACTTGTCGGTGATGGAGAACTGCATCAAGTGATTGTTAATAAGATAAAAGAAAAAGGCTTAGATGGAAAAGTTGTCTTTGCAGGCCAAGTATCCAATCCGGAATTGTACTATTCGTTAGCTGACGTTATAGTGATTCCATCAATTTTCGAAGGACTTTCTCTTGCTACAATTGAAAGTCAAATTGCTGGAGTTCCTTCAGTTGTGTCAGATGCAATTCCGGAGGAAGCGGTTATCAGTAATGGTGTCAGACGATTGAAATTGACTGACAGAAGTTGGGCGGATGTGGCAGTTGAAATTGCAGATATGAAGGTTTTCCTTGATGAAAGAAGTAGGGAATATGACATTAGATATGCCGTAAAGAAACTTGAAAACTGGTATTTGAAAAAGGTGGAATAATATGCCAAAAATATCTGTAATAATGGGTGTTTATAACAACAAAAATTTTGATTTGCTAGAGAAAAGTGTGGAATCAATTATCACCCAAACATTCACAGACTGGGAATTTATTATCTGCAACGATGGCTCAGTTAATGAAACGTTACCTCAATTAGATAAAATTGCAGCAAAAGACAGCAGGATTAAAGTCCTGTCATACAGTCAAAACAAAGGCTTGAATTATGCGCTTAATGAATGCTTACAGTGTGCAAAGGGAGAATATATAGCACGTCAAGACGATGATGATATTTCAAAGCCAGAAAGACTCGAAAAAGAGATGCTTTTTTTAGATGAACATCCAGAATATGATTTGGTTGGAACTTGCGCAGAGGTGTTCGATGACAAAGGCATTTGGGGAAAATATGAGGTTCCGGAAAAACCAAGTAAAAATGACTTTTACTGGAATAGCCCCTTTATGCATCCGACTATAATGGTACGCAAATCTACATATGATGCGCTAGGTGGGTACCGATGTGCAAAAGAAACAAGACGGTGTGAGGATATTGACTTTTTTATGAGGCTTTATGCAGCTGGTAAAAAAGGGTATAACATTCAGGAAAAATTGTATGTGTATCGAATGGATAACAACCCTAATGTGAAATACCGTCCAATGAGATATAGAATTGACGAAGCAATTGTAAAATTTAAGGGCTATAAAGAAATGGGAAACCTTTTAGGAGGTATTCCATTTGTGATAAAACCAATTCTTGTTGGAATGATTCCTCAAAAACTTCTTTACCAAATTAAGAAAAAAAGATATTAATGTGACTTTAAAGTAACCGTAATAGAAAGGATATAGAAAATGAAAGTGTTAGTCACAGGAGCAAATGGGTATTTGGGCTCTGGAATTGTAAAAAGTATATTAGATAGAGGATGCAAAGTAATTGCAGCAGATTTTAATGTAAATCATATAGATGCTCGAGCAGAGACGAGTGCATGTAATCTCTTTGAAATCGAAAATCCATATGAATATTTTGGCAAACCTGATGTGCTTTTGCATTTGGCGTGGCGTGATGGATTTGTTCATTATTCTTCTGCCCATATTGATGATCTGCCTAAACATTATGCATTTATTAAATCTTTCGTCGAGGCAGGCTGCAAGCATATTTCCGTGATGGGAAGTATGCACGAAATCGGCTTCTTTGAAGGAAGCATCAATGAAGGTACACCATGTAATCCTATTACTCCTTATGGAATCGGTAAAAATGCACTTAGGGAATTAACAGAGATGCTGTGTAAACAAAAAAATGTTATTTTCCAGTGGCTGAGAGGTTACTATATTGTAGGAAACTCAAAGTATGGAAGCTCGATTTTTTCTAAAATAACAGCAGCTGCTGAAGAAGGCAAATCGGAATTTCCGTTCACTATGGGTCAGAATCAATATGATTTTGTTGATTATGATGTGTTTTGCGAACAGGCGGCCGCCGTTGTTACGCAAGAGAAAATCAATGGAATTATTAATATCTGCTCTGGCAAACCTGAGAAATTGGCCGATCGTGTGGAGCGATTTATTAAAGAGAACCACTATGATATTAAGTTGAAATATGGGGCTTTTCCTGATAGACCATATGACTCTAAAGCAGTATGGGCAGATGGAAGAAAAATTAATGAAATTATGAAGAAAAACGATGAAGAAAATGAAACGACTTAAAAGATTATACCATATCATTGTAAAAAGGGATATTGTTACAGCACTATATACCAAAAAGTTTGAAAAATTTGGGCATGATTCAGTGCTGTACCATCCATTATGTATTAGAGGGAGAGAGAACATCTGCATTGGAAATCAGACAACGATATTAAATGGCGTGCGAATGCAGGTATATAACGATTTGACAGGTAAACAGTCAAAAATAAAAATAGGGGATAATTGTTATATCGGCTACAATAATACATTTCTTGCTGGAGGAAACATTACACTAGAAGATGGTGTTTTGATGGCGAGCAATATTTTGATTTCCAGCGAAAATCATTCTATAAATCCGGAAAGCCCTGATTATTACATGGATCAAAAGCTGAGTTGTGCTCCAATTATAGTAGGTGAAGGAACATGGATTGGAGAAAAAGTTAGTATTCTTTCAGGCGTTACCATTGGAAAAAAATGTGTTATAGGGGCTGGCAGCATTGTAACAAAGGATATTCCGGATTTTTCTATAGCAGTTGGAAGTCCCGCAAAAGTAATAAAAAAATACAACTTTAATACGCACGAATGGGAAAATGCTAACGTTGAAAACAAATAAATAAACCGAGAGAGTAGTAAGGACGAGAAGATATGATTTATTTGCGGATGGATGGACGAATTGGAAATCAGCTGTTCATGTATGCCTTCGCTAAAAGTGTGAGTAAAAGACGTAATAATGAAGAGATTGTAATTGATGACAAAGAAGCGATAAAAAGAAATTACCGTAATTCTTTAATGGATTATAATTTGAATAATGTCAAGTATGTACATGATCATAAAACATTGTATACTGCTGATTTTATCAAGCAGAATCTGATTTTTTTCATTTACAGAGTTATTCGGAAGCCAATGAGCTTTAACAAAAGATATTCGTTCGAAAAAAAGTTTCAGAAATTTTTTAATCATAATGGATTGATTTTATGTGAAAACGGATACCTTGATTACGAAGTTCCTTCTACCCAAAACATCTTTATTAACGGGTATTTTCAGTCGGCCAGGTATTTTGATGATGTTAAGGATGAAATTATAAAGGATTTTTCGCTGCCAGATAAGAATTTAGGAGAGCTGTTTCCCGATATCGAAAAAATAAAAAATAGAAATTCCGTTTGTATTAGCATTAAAGTTCAGCATAATGTTGGAAACTCGATGTATGATGTCTGCAATGATGGATATTGGCAAAAGGCAATTGACTATATTTGCCATACTGTTGATAATCCACTTTTCTTTATTTGTTCTGATAACGTTGAATATGTGAAAAACAATTTAATCGATTGTGAAAAATACGATACTGTTTATCAAGATCCAAAACTCCCGGTAAATGTATCTTTGGCGATTATGGGAAGATGTAAGAACTTCATTATTGGAAACACTACATTTGGCTGGTGGGCCCAGTATCTAAGTGATTATAACAAAAAAATTGTTGTTGCTCCTTCAAAATGGATGAAGATTGATATGCCGATTGACATTTATCAAGAAGGTTGGTATTTGGTGGAGGTCTGAAATGAAAAATAGTATTGGAATATTATATCTGTGTACCGGACCATATAAGTTATTCTGGGAAGACTATTACAATTCTTTTGAAAAAAATTTTTTGAGAGATTTTGAAAAACACTACTATGTGTTTGCGGATGAATTTAACCAGGGGCTTGAAAAGTATGCAACTGTAGAGAATGTGACCCTTATCCACATTGATGCAATGCCGTGGCCTTTGATTACATTATTAAGATTTAGATACTTTCTGATGGTTGAAGATGAATTGAAAAAGCACGACTATTTAATGTTTACAAATGCGAACATCGTTTGTGATACGGTTGTGACTGCAGAAGAGTTTCTACCAAATGAATCTGACGGACAGGAAATGTCTTATTGTCAACATCCGGGTTATTGGAAGACCCCAAAATACAATAAGCCGTATGACAGAAACAAAAAATCCAATGCATATATTCCATACAATTGTGGAAAAGACTATGTTATTGGAGCTATGTTTGCGGGAAGAACGGATGCTTTTCTTAGAATGACACACGTGTTAAATGATCGAATTGAAGATGATTTAAAGAGAAACGTTATTGCAAGATGGCATGACGAATCTCAGCTAAATAGATATATTGTTGGAAAAACAAATTATAAACTCCTTTCACCAGGTTATTGTTATCCGGTTGGATTTGAATTACCGGTAGAAAGGAAAATTTCAGGTGTAAGTAAGCAAGCGAAGTTTGATGTTCAAACATTTAAAGGTACCTTAGAAGAAAATAATGGGCTTCGGCTTCTCGTTAAGCGCATAATTCGCAGGATTAAAAGAGAAGGAATAATATATTATATTTTTGATTCGATTGTAAATAAAAAAATAGAAAGAATTTAGAGTTGCTAGAGAAACAAATCGATTGCGAGGCGTAAATTTTGAAGATTGAAATAAGAAAACACAAGTATATATTAATCCAGATTTTCTTTCTATTGATAAGTGTGATATCTTTTGATTTAATAGAGAGTTCAATAGAATTTTCTTTTGTTAGCTTTATTGCCCTAATATATTTTCTATGTACAATTTGTTCACTTGTCTGTTATCAAAAAAATTTTTTTACTGCAATCAATTGTTTCTATTGTGTTTATGTGTTGTTTCAAATAGGTGTTCCGCTATTATACGCTGTAATTCCTAAGTACAGTAATCCATACATGTCGCTTTTTTCTGAAGATATTTTGGTAAATGCGTTAGAGTATACTTTGTTGTCACTTGAAATATTCGGGTTGACCATATTTGTGTTTTTGCGATCCGGGAAAAGGAACTATAGCAGTCGCGTGGTATTTACCAAAAAGAAAGCTGTAAATGATGAACGATATGTGTATGCAGTTGCTAAGGCATTGTTTATATGTACTGGTATGGTAACTGTACCTCTATATACCGTAGTAGCTTATTTGACTCTAAAAACAGGATTCTCTCAGGTTACACGTGCTTTGGTAGCGGCTAATGGTTTGTTTAATCTTGCTAGAGCACTTTTTATTCCAGCGTTTTTTTTACTTATCATTTATGGAGAAGATAAGAAATTCACTAAGTTTTCAAAATTGGTATTTTTCTATATGTGCATTGCGTCTCTTTTAAGTGGTATTAGAACAGATGGAATACTTTGGCTACTTACATATCTATATACTTCTATAAAAAAGGGAGATAAAAAGAAGCTTAATATAAAATACTTGGTACTATTAGTAGGAATTGTTGTGGTGGCAATATATGTTGGACAAAGTAGAGTGGGGTCAACTGTAGGTTCTTCTGTTGTCGATGTTTTTGTTAAAGTGGTAGAAGAAATGGGATTTAATTTTACGACCATTTGTTTCGTGATGATGTACGTCCCAAGTTCAACTAAATTTCAAATGGGTGGAACTTACTTAAAATCAATTTTAGCCATGTATCCAAATTCATTGGATTTTTTAGGTATATTTAGAAATATTGAAAACACTATAGGTTGTCAATGGTTAAACGATCAAAATCATGTGAGATTTGGATCACTTCTAGATTTTGGATCTGGTTTTTCTGCAATTGGAGAAAGTTATATGAACTTTGGTTGGGGTGGAATATTAGTATCCTGTGTTATTGCAATAATTGTAACTTCTTTATATGTTGACGGAAAAAATGTGGTAAGTAAATGGGATAAATTTGTTGAAACCGTATTATTCTTGGCTTTGTTAACATTTCCACGTAGAGCGTTTAATGAGTTCGTTTCTAATATAGAATATAGCATTTTTATAATTGGACTTATACTAATCGTTATGTATCACAAAAGATTTGTGGGTATAAAAAATAACGAAAATCAGGTGGATTTTTATGTCTGTGATTAATAAATTAGTGCATTTGAGAATGCACCGTGATTACAAAAAATATATATGCTTGAAGGATTCCTCAATAGAGGAAAACTTGTCAATAATACGTAAAGAAAGTAAAAATAAAAATCTTTTATTATGTTCTATTGCTTTTCAAAATCCTGAGGTGATTGAGCTCCAAATTATGCTATTACGCAGGAATCTGAAAGATGATTTTTATTATTTTGTTGCGGATAATTCATTGGATATTGATAAAGCTAAGAGAATTGAAACTATTTGTCATAAACACGATGTTAATTATTTGCGTCTGCCCGCTAATCCATATAATGGTAAAAATGGAATGCCATCATTTTCGAATGGCGCCGCAATGAATTATGTTTTTACTAATTTGATACATTCGTGCGATGTAAAATACTTTGGATTTTTAGATCATGACATATTTCCGATTAAAAGCATTTCTCTTACGGGCAAGATGTTAAAACAAAAGTTCTGGGGCGTATTGCGATGTATGCCTAGCAACAAGTATGGTAAATTAACTTGTAATTATCTTTGGGCTGGATTTTGCTTTTTTGATATGTCGTACATTCGGAGTGTTAATGAGATTGATTTTTTACCTAGAAGAAATCTAGGGGACACTGGTGCTGCAAATTATTATTCGGTATATTATCCTGTGATTAAAACAGATGAGTATCTAGAATATACTTTTGCAAATGTAAAAAGATTGCTTATAGATGGAATCGATGGAACTGCGCAAGCTTCGCAGTATGAATGTATTGATGATGCATGGATTCACTATTTGAATGCTTCGAATTGGAGTAATGAGAAAATCGATGTAAAAGAAAAGAAAATGAAAGAAATAATTGATGAATATTTAAAATAGTGTCGAAAGTGAGGTTTACTGATGCATTCTAATATTGGTGTTGTAATTGTTACATTTAATAGATTGGAAAAATTAAAAAAAACACTAACTTGTTTTAAAGAACAAGATTTATTGCCGAAATATGTTCTTGTTGTAAATAACAACAGTAGTGATGGGACAAAAGATTTTTTGGAAACATGGAAGAAAGACGACAATTACCAATTTCAAAAAATGGTAATACACGAAAAGGAAAACTTGGGTGGTAGTGGTGGATTCCATGTTGGGCTAGAAAAAGCTAAAGAAATGGATGCGGAATGGATTTGGGTATCAGATGATGATGCTTATCCACAAAAGAATACTATCAAAGTGGCGAACGATTTCATTACAAATAATACTAACGAAAAATTACTCGCTATATGTGCATCTGTATTGGATATGGATCATAATATTGCATATGGTCATAGAAAACGAGTCGAAAATGGTTTTTTAAAAATCTCAATTAATACTGTACCTGCTGCCGAATATGAAAAGGAGACATTTAAACTAAATGCTTTCTCTTATGTTGGTGCAATCATTAAAAAAGACGCTTTAGTAAAATATGGTACCACAAAATTGGATTACTTTATTTGGTTTGATGATACTGAGCATAGTTTGAGAATTAGCGAGCACGGAGATATTGTTTGCGTGCCAGCGATCAAAGTTAATCATGAAAATGAACTTGGTAGTGCTGCTTATGATTGGCGAGAGTACTATGGATTAAGAAACGAAATGGATATGTACAAGAATCATTTTCCTAAAAGATGTTATTGGTTCAAAGTGATAATTCGTTTTCTTAAAAGTATATATCTGCTGTTTGGCCACGATAAAGAATACTATCACTTATACAAAAAGGCTTTAATAGACTCGATTAGAGGAAATCTAGGTAAAGACGACAAGTACAAACCGGGATGGAAACCGAACAGAATTTGAAGTAGAAGAGGTCTATAAATATGTACGATTATCTGATAGTTGGTTCTGGTCTATATGGATCAATATTTGCCCACGAAGCCAAGGCTCATGGCAAGAGCGTTCTCGTTGTAGACAAGCGTCCCAATATTGCAGGCAATATCTACACCGAGAACATCGAGGGCATCAATGTGCACAAATATGGTGCCCATATTTTCCATACCAACAATAAAGAAGTATGGAACTATATCACTCAATTTGCGGACTTCAATCGCTTCACAAATTCGCCTGTGGCCAACTACAAAGGCGAGCTGTACTCGCTTCCTTTCAATATGTACACTTTTAATAAAATGTGGGGTGTTGTGACGCCAGAGGAAGCAGCCGCCAAAATTGAAGAGCAGCGTAAGGAAATCGCTGGAAAGCCTCAGAATCTCGAAGAGCAGGCCATTTCTCTTGTCGGTCGTGATATCTACGAGAAACTTATTAAGGGCTACACTGAGAAGCAGTGGGGGCGCGACTGTAAAGAGTTACCGTCCTTTATTATCAAACGACTTCCGGTTCGTTTGACTTTTGATAATAACTACTTCAACGCACTTTATCAGGGTATTCCTATTGGCGGCTATACCAAGATGATTGCAAACTTGCTGGATGGCATAGAGGTTCGTTTGAACACAGACTATCTGGAAAACAAGGCCGAGTTGGATGCGTTGGCTGACAAGGTTGTGTACACTGGAGCGATTGATGCTTACTTTGATTATAAGTTGGGTACGTTGGAATATCGTTCTGCTCGCTTTGAAACGGAAACGTTGGATGCGCCTAATTTCCAGGGTAACGCTGCGGTGAATTATACCGACCGTGAAACACCGTGGACTCGCATTATTGAGCACAAATGGTTTGAGTTCGGTAAGGATGAGAACGGCAATGATCTGCCGAAGACTATCATCAGCCGTGAGTACAGCAGCGAGTGGAAACCCGGCGATGAGCCATACTACCCGGTCAACGATGCCAAGAATGGCTTGATTTATTCTGAGTATAAGAAGCTGGCAGATGCAGAAGATAAAGTAATCTTCGGCGGTCGTCTTGGCGAGTACAAGTATTACGATATGGATCAAGTAGTTGAGGCGGCTTTAAAAACAATAGGACAATATTTTTATGAATACTAAATCGAGCTTGAAGGTTAATTATTTACTTAGTTTATCCTACCAGATTTTGACAATGATTACGCCACTCTTTACAGCTCCATACGTATCACGAGTTCTTGGTGCTGATGGTGTTGGAGAATACAGCTATACTCAATCGATAATGACATATTTTAGTATGCTTGCAGCCTTGGGTACAGCTTCATATGGTATACGGGAAATTGCACGATACCGAAACAATAAAGCCACATATTCAAGATTGTTTTGGGAGATTGAAATTCTGTCTATCTTAACAACAATGGTTAGCTTAGTCGGCTGGATAATCGTTATCTGCTTTTCTATGGAATATAGGACTAGTTTTGTTGCACTAACACCATGGCTCATTTCTACTATATTTGATATATCGTGGTTTTATAATGGCCTTGAAAAAGTTTCACTTACAGTATTAGGAAATTCCATCTGCAAAATTGCTGGTGTTATAAGTATCTTTGTGTTTATAAAACAAAAAGACGATTTGTATTTATATATTTTCCTAAATGCCATTACATGCATGGCTGGTAACATGTCAATGTGGTTGTTTTTGCCACGATATCTAGTGAAGGTCAATCCACAGGAATTTAGAATTGGTCGACACTTTCATGAGACGCTGATTTACTTTATTCCAACAATTGCATCATCTGTTTACATGGTACTAGATAAAACACTGATTGGTATAATAACAAAAAATGCATATGAAAACGGATATTATGAACAGGCGTCTAAGATTGTTAATATGGCAAAATCTTGTGTTTTTGTATCCGTTAACAATATAATGACGGCAAGGATCTCCTACTTGTACAAAGAAAATCGAATCGATGAAATTAAAGGTAGAATATATAAATCATTTGACTTTATCTTTTTTTTAGGATATGGTGCGGTTTTTGGGATAATTGCTGTCTCAGAAGAACTTGTCCCAGTGTTTTTTGGAACCGGATATGAGCCCGTTATTACTTTACTTAAAATGATGGCCCCATTGATAATTATTGTGGCGATTAGTAATTGCCTTGGAGCACAATACTTTACACCGGCGGGACTTAGAAAGCAAAGTTCCAAGTATATCATCATGGGATCGATTGTTAATTTAATTTTGAATTTGGTGCTTATACCAAAGTTTGAGACAAAAGGAGCTGTTATTGGATCAATTTTCGCAGAAATAATAATTAGTTCCTTGTATCTCGTACACTGTAACGAGATAATAAAAGTTAATGATCTGTTTCGCCATAGTTATAAGCGAGTTCTAGCTGGTATGGTGATGTGGGGCGTTATTAGAATCATAGCAAAAATCAATATTCCGGTGATAGCAGTGCTTGCAATTGAAATTTTCGTTGGAGCTCTTGTGTATATTGCAATACTAGCTATCATTAAAGATTCTTTTATAAAGCAAATCATCGCCTTAGCTCAGAAAAAAATTAAGGAATGGCATATTTGTTAAACTGGTTAAACTGGCTGAAACACACCTGATCTATAATTTTTATAAAGCTTGTTTCAATGTAACAACTTTCCTAAGGAATGGATAATGGAAAATCTAAGGTAATAGGATATAATCGAAGGCACAGCATTGTGACGATGTTCCTATGCCGTTCAAAAAATTGCCTTTGTCTTGGATAATTCTATTACAGTATGTGGCATTGAAGAAGCCTGCCGCGAATATCCTGCTGTAAATTTTTGCAAAATATTTTATAGACGGCTCCGGTAACCCTAAGATAGAACATATTATGACATTAGCTTATAATCTTCATGTAATCTTCAAACCGAGAATATGTTGGTGGTATTGTTGGTTGCATTACGCATAATTATTGGCAATATAAATACTTTTATTCCTCAAAATTAAAAAATGACTGAATTTATTAACGAAAAAGAAAGACGGTGATGTGATTTATGAAAGTGGGTATTTTGAGTTTAAATATATATGAGAAGGATAATAATTGGGGCTCAGTGCTTCAGTCATGGGCGTTGCAAAAGAGCCTAAAGGAAATGGGGGTTGATGCATATGTTATAAACTATAAGCCTAGCATCATGACCCATAATACTGCTAGATATCCTGTGCTGTACTCGATAAAGAGAGGAAAATTAAATTTTTTATGCCATCTTTTGCTTGATATCTGTCAAAGTGTTGATTATATAAAAAGAGACAATAAGTTCAGAAAATTCATAGACAGCAATTATATCACAACACCATTTTATGATGAGAACAATATTGAATTGCTGAATATGGATGGCTATGTTGTTGGAAGCGATATAGTATGGAACGAGCAATTTTGGAATGGCTATGATAAAGCTTTTTTCTGTGATTATGGCTGTATGAAACAAAAGATGAACATAGCTTATGCGCCAAGTATGGGAGCGAATTTTTCACCTACATTGGAACAAGAGCTACCAAGACTGCTGTCAAATTTTAAAGCTCTATCATTACGAGAAGCATCACAGGTGAAATATCTACAAAACTTTACTAATATTCCGGTGGAAAATGTAATAGATCCAACTTTGCTCTTAAATGCGCAGGAATATGAGAAATTTATTCTGCCCAATTTGGATACGCCATATATATTAGTTTATTGTGTGGCACAAAATAATGAATTAATTCGGATGGCGACTGAATACGCCAAGAGAAACAAGTTAAAGACTATAGTGATCAAATGCTGTCCGACTGGGAAAAACCACCATATAAAGGGCCTTGAAAATAAAAATGATGTTGGTATTGAAGAGTGGCTGACGTACATAAAAAATGCAAACTATGTTTTCACAACATCATATCATGCCTGCATTTTTTCAATATTATTTAAAAAGCAATTCTGTGCAGTATACGATGATTTTGGAAAGTCAAAGATAGTCAATTTGCTTTCAATGTTTCATATAAACAACCATGCAGACAACGTGGCTGATGCGTTTAATAGAATCGACGAAATAAATTATAATGAAATTGACGCCATCTTGGAATATGAAAGAAAAAAGTCAATGAATTTTTTACGTATAAATATAGAAGCCTTAGGAGTTTGATGAGATGCAAGAAGCTAACATTTTAGTGTCGGTCATTGTTCCAGTGTATAATGTTGAAGATTATGTGAAGAGGATGATTGAATCCTTACTCTTACAGGATTATGATTCATTTGAGATAATAATGGTTGACGATGGATCAACAGACAGATCTGGAAAAATTATAGATGATTTTGCTTTAAAGGATGGTAGAATACGAGCTATTCATGGGAGAAATCATGGAGTTTCGTTTGCGAGAAATCAAGGATTACACATTGCGAAAGGAAAGTACATTCTTTTTGTTGATGCTGATGATTATGTGGAGTCTGACTATATATCTTCGATGGTGATGTTAATCGAAAAGTATGGTACAGATATGGCAATCTCAACTGATCATTTTGAACAGAAGAAAACAAAGGTTGAAATACAAGAGCCGCCATGTGATAGGATTCTAGATAACGAAACTGTTATCTGTGATATTTATCTTAATAAAATATATATGGCGGTCTGGAATAAAATTTATCGAACTGATTTCCTAAAGAAATATAAGATTGAGTTCGATGAAACGATATGGTATGCCGAGGGGATGCTATTTAATATTAGATGTTTGTCAAAAACTAAATCTGTTGCCATAACAAATCGCAAAATCTATCATTATGTGAGCAATCCTGAAAGTGCAATGCGAAAGGGATTTTCTGTTCGTAATCAAGAATGTGCACTTAGATCGCTAGAGTTCCAAAAATCTTTTATAACGGGATTAAGCACGAGCGTAGAGGATGCACGACAATTTCATAAAATTTTTATTATTCGTATGATTCTAGCATATTTATATAGCGAAGCATCGAGCAATAAAATGATTGAGAAAAAAACGCATGAATACGAAGAAATTATGAAGGGATTTAGAAGAGAGGTAATGGAAAATCAGTTCTTCGGTAATGATAGATTGAAATGGCTGATAGTATGTTTTTGCCCGAAGATTATTGGTTTAAAAAGGATGCTTTCAAATAATTAGTGAACGATTTTCCGTATTTTGTGAATTCGACCTTGAGTCGATTGTGTTCATAGTGGTGTGTGCTATTTACTCACAACATCTGTTGTAAGTCAAAAAACAGAGAGAAACCTGACAAGGTCTTATGTATGGCTACCTGACCGGCTCCTACGTCCGTGACAAGGACGGTGTGGACGGCGCCTACATGATCTGTGAGATGTTCAGCTACTATGCAACCAAGGGCATCAGCCCGCTGGACAAGCTGGATGAGCTGTACAAGACCTACGGCTACTGCCTGAACACCCTGCACAGTTATGAATTCGACGGTAGCGCCGGTTTTGCCAAGATGCAGAGCATTATGCAGGCATTCCGGGGCGACATCAAGGAGTTCGGCGGCAAGAAGGTCGTGAAGCTGCTGGACTACGCTCCGGGTCTGGATGGTCTGCCCAAGTCCGATGTGCTCAAGTTCCTGCTGGAAGATAATTGCTCCATCGTGGTGCGCCCCTCCGGTACCGAGCCGAAGCTCAAGACCTATATTTCTGTCAGTGCAGAGAACAAGGCTGCCCGTTTTAGTATATCATCACACGGAGTCTTTGCCAATATATTAAGTTCTTCCAGTGACAGATACTCTCTTCGAGCACTCTGAAACATGATATTTTTAGCCTTGGCAGCAATATCACAATTCAGATAGCCATCCACGAAAGCTTGTTTGAGTGCCGCCTTGAAGATAGAGAAGTACGTCGATGCCGTATTCCTTGAAATAGTTCCTTTCTTAGAACCACCCTGCGGTGCCTTTATCAAGAAGGAACGGAATGCCTCAATATACTTCATGTCAACCTATAAGAACTTGGAGTA
>OGKG01003421.1_pt1 | contig 14817 bp, 7 predicted proteins | sample 1572201 | NCBI WGS metagenome assembly OGKG01 (sample SAMEA2582146, study PRJEB24529) | metagenome | biome: Human gut stool | place: China | collected 2011 | reverse complement strand
AGATTGATGCTGCAGGATATAAAGAGTATATTTTCCCTTTGCTTTTTTTCAAACGCATTTCCGATGTTTATGATGAACAGTTTGAAGGATTTGTGTGTGAAGGAGGAGTTGAGTATGCAGGTATGCAAGTAGAAGATCTCCCCATCCGTATTCCTGATGGTGCGCACTGGAGAGATGTTCGTGAGGTGACGGAAAATGTTGGTAATAAATTAGTCGAAGCATTTATTGCCATTGAGCAAGCCAATCCTGCTAAGGAAATGGATGGTAGAAAAATCGGAGGATTAGAAGGTATTTTCGGACCTAAGGATGGCTGGACCAATAAGGCGAAGATGCCTGATAATATCATTACTTCGTTGATTGAGGATTTTTCTAAATATACGTTGAGCCTAAAGGCTTGTCCTGCCGATGAGATGGGGCAGGCATACGAATACCTTGTTGGAAAGTTTGCCGATGATGCCGGAAATACTGCTCAGGAGTTCTATACGAATAGAACAGTCGTTCAACTTATGGCTGAGATACTGCAGCCACAACCGAATGAAAGCATTTATGACCCAACTTGTGGTTCCGGGGGTATGTTGGTTAAATGTTTAGACTATCTTCGCAACAAAGGTGCAGAGTGGCAGAGTGTACAGGTGTTCGGACAAGAGGTGAATGGCTTGACTTCTTCTATTGCACGAATGAATCTTTATTTGAATGGAGTTGAAGATTTTTCGATTGCATGTGCAGATACGTTGGAGCATCCTGCATTCTTGGATGGCAGCCATCTTCGTAAGTTCGACATTGTTCTGGCAAATCCTCCTTATTCAATCAAAGAATGGAATCGTGAAAAATTCATGAATGATAAGTGGGGACGTAATTTCTTGGGAACGCCTCCGCAAGGAAGAGCTGATTATGCATTTTTTCAACATATTATTGCTTCGATGGATAGAAATACTGGTAGGTGTGCTATATTGTTTCCCCATGGTGTACTATTTCGTGATGAAGAATATGAGTTGCGCAAAAAATTAGTTGAAATAGATATTGTAGATTGCGTAATTGGACTTGGTCCTAATCTATTTTTTAATGCTTCTATGGAGGCTTGTATTATTATCTGCAAAAATAGAAAAGAAGATAGTCATAAAGGTAAAGTTATTTTTATTGACGCAAAAGGAGAGGTATCAAGAAAGAATGCTGAAAGTTATTTAGAAAATACTCACATCCAGAAAATTATTTCTGCTTATGAAAATTTTGAAGATATAGAATATTTTGCAAAAGTTGCTGATATAAATGATATAGATAATAATAAGAGTTTGCTTAGTATACAAAGTTATGTCAAGCAAAAAGGAACAAATGAAATATACATTTTGGATGAATCACTCCCAAAATGGATTGAGGCTTCAAGATCAATGCATATCGAAGTTGCTAATCTTTTAAGTATGCTAAAATATGAGTAGGGTAAAGTTTGGAGATGTCGTTAAAGATGTGAAGATAAATATAGATCGTCTAAATAATCCGTATGAATACTATGTTGCAGGCGATCATATGGATTCGGAGGATTTAACCATACATAGGAAAGGATGTTTTACAACAGATGATGTTGGACCTGCTTTTATTCGTGTATTTAAACCAGGTCAGATTTTGTATGGTTCAAGAAGAACATATCTAAAGAAAATAGCAGTTGCTGATTTTGAAGGAGTATGTGCTAATACTACTTTTGTTTTTGAAACGAAAGATCCTCATGCATTTGAGCAACGTTTGTTGCCGTTCATTATGCTATCAAAGGATTTTACGACTTGGTCGATAGCTAAATCAAAAGGTTCTACAAATCCTTATGTGTTATTTTCTGATTTGGCTGATTTTGAGTTTGAATTACCTCCATTAGAGGAACAAAAAGTTCTTGTTGATAAATTATGGGCAGCCTATCGATTGAAGGAGGCTTATAAGAAACTACTTGTTGCCACTGATGAAATGGTGAAATCGCAATTTATCGAGATGTATTATAATACTCATAATAAGCAAACCCTTGAATCGGTTTGTCCAATCATGAATAAGGGGATAACGCCAAAATATGTTGAATCTTCTTCTGTCTTAGTGATTAATCAAGCATGTATCCATTGGGATGGTCAACGTTTGGGTAATATAAAATACCACAACGAGGAAATCCCAGTTAGGAAGAGAATACTTGAATCAGGAGATGTTCTCTTGAATGCAACTGGAAATGGTACTCTTGGACGATGTTGTGTATTTATTTGTCCTTCAGACAATAATACCTACATAAATGATGGACATGTGATTGCCTTGTCAACAGATAGAGCAGTGATTCTTCCAGAAGTGCTTAATACATACCTTTCTTTAAATGATACGCAAGCAGAAATATACAGGCAATATGTAACTGGTTCTACAAATCAAGTTGATATCGTATTCTCAGATATCAAGAAAATGAAAGTTCCTGTTCCTAGTATGGATGAACAAATCTTGTTTGTTGAGGTCCTCACACAAGCCGATAAATCAAAATTTGAGTTGAAGCAGTGTATTGAAAATATCGATAAAGTCATAAAGAGTTTAATAAACGGATAGAATAAGAGAGATACGTTGATAGCTGCGGCTTAATTGGATAACAAATTTATTAATAATATGATAGAGAATCTGATTAATGACATAGAGCAGGCTATGCTGGGAGTTTTAAACAATGAGCAAATGAGTCAATTACGAAAGGTGCTAGATTATGCCTTTCGTGATATCAACGTGTCGTCTAAGAACAATGAAGAGTGCAGTGGTAATAGTGAATTAATAGATAGTTTTTTGTCGGCTAAACGAGTCGAAGGTTGTTCGGATAAGTCGATGCACTATTATCGAAGTACATTAAATAATGCTATCAGGAAAATAGAAAAAAATATTCGCCATATCACTACTGATGACTTGCGTAATTACTTAAATGATTATCAGCAGACAAGCGGTGCTACAAAGGTTACGGTAGACAATATACGTCGCATTTTGTCAAGTTTCTTTTCATGGCTTGAGGATGAGGATTATATTGTGAAGAGTCCGGTACGTCGGATTCATAAAGTAAAAGTCGGAAAAACAGTCAAAGAAACATACTCCGATGAAGCGTTAGAACAAATGCGTGACCATTGCGAAGGTATTCGCGATTTAGCCTTGATTGATTTGTTGGCCTCTACTGGTATGCGTGTCGGGGAGTTGGTCAAACTCAATCGGAACGATATAGACTTTGAAAACCGGGAATGCATCGTTACCGGTAAAGGAGATAAGCAACGTCGAGTTTATTTCGATGCTCGTACAAAGATACATTTACAACGTTATTTGGCAGAACGGATAGATGACAATCCTGCCCTGTTTGTTTCATTATTAGCACCTTACGATCGCTTACAGATAAGTGGTGTGGAAATACGTTTACGTCGTTTGGGGCGTGAATTGAATATTCCTAAGGTGCATCCTCATAAATTTCGCCGTACGTTGGCGACAATGGCGATAGATAAAGGTATGCCTATAGAGCAGGTCCAGCATCTCTTAGGGCATCAAAGTCTTGATACAACATTGCAATATGCTATGGTGAATCAGACAAATGTAAAAATGTCTCACCGTAAATTTATTGGTTAGTATGTCGCAATTTATCGAGATGTTTGGTAATCCTGTTACGAATACAAAAGGTTGGAAGACTGCTAAGATTAAAGATGTCGCCCCGGAAATGCCTTCTAAAGAGCAACTATCTGGCAAAATCTGGCTATTGAATCTTGATATGATAGAATCAAATACTGGTAGGATAATAGAGAAGGTCTATGAAGATGTTGAGAATGCTTTATCTGTTCAATCCTTTGATGAAGGGAATGTACTATTCTCAAAATTAAGGCCTTATTTAAACAAGGTTGTGATACCAGATGAGCCTGGAATGGCAACGACAGAACTGGTTCCATTACGTCCAGAGCCTAGTAAATTGCATAAAGTATTTTTGAGTCATCTGTTGCGGGGTAATCAGTTCGTTAATTATGCAAATGATATAGCTGGAGGTACTAAAATGCCACGAATGCCGCTCACTGAGTTAAGAAACTTTGATTGTATCTTACCGCCAATGGACAAACAACTTGAATTCGTTTTCATAGCAGAACAGGTCGATAAATCAAAATTTGGCGACTTCAAATCGCAATTTATCGAGATGTTTGGGAATCCTCTTTCTTTAAATCAGAAGAATGAGTTGAAAAGATTAGGAGAATGTTGTATTCTAAATCCAAGACGTCCTAACATTGCTCTTTGCGACACCGATAAAGTCTCTTTTATTCCTATGCCGGCGGTAAGTGAGGATGGATATTTGGTAGATATGACTGACGAAGAATATGGAAAAGTAAAAAAAGGCTTTACATATTTTGAGAATAATGATGTCTTGTTTGCCAAAATTACACCTTGTATGGAGAATGGCAAAGGAGCTATTGTACATGGACTTACAAATGGTATAGGAATGGGATCTACAGAATTTCATGTATTGCGGCCAATTAACGGAATATCTAGTCCCTATTGGCTGTTAGCATTAACACGAATGCCTATATTTCGTGAGCGTGCTGCAAAAAATATGTCTGGAACAGGCGGGCAGAAAAGAGTTAGTGCTTCATATCTGGACCATTTTATGGTTGGATTGCCTGCGATGGAGGAACAAAGGCGTTTTGAAGCAATATATAGACAAGCCGACAAATCAAAATCTGTCATTCAAAAAGCTTTAGTATATTTGAATGACATACAGAGTGACGAATTAGGGAAAATCGCTTAATTATTAAATTGATAACAATAAAAACCATAGATATGTTTAACGAAGACAATACAGTGGAGCAAATGCTCATAGAAGCTGCAACCCAAAGTAGTTGGCAGTATGTAAAGTCACAGGATATACCTCGTAGTTCTGATTCTGTCCTTGTTGAATCATGGCTATTGGAAGCTCTTGTCAGGTTAAATCCAATAACACGTCAACAAGCGGAGCAAGTTATTTATAAACTCCGTGCTGCTATTACTTGTGGAGGTAATTATGATGAATTGGTGACTGCCAATGACCGTTTTCGTACATTATTATTTAATGAAAACACAGAGCCTTTTGGAAAGGATGGTGAATATATACCTATCAGATTCTTTAGCGAAGATGCGGTCGAAGATTATTGTGTAGTGACCAATCAATGGGAGTTTCCACGTAGTTCTGTTGAAGGAGGTAAACGTTTGGATTTGGTTTATCTGATAAATGGAATTCCGGTTTGTGTTGGTGAAGCAAAATCTCCTGTTCGCCCTCAGATAACATGGGCTGACGGAGCCATTGATATGCTGCATTACGAAAAGAGCATTCCAGAAATGTTTGTTCCGAATATATTAACCTTTGCTACAGAAGGTAAAGAACTTCAATATGCCGGCATCTGTGCCCCTGTTGACAAATGGGGACCTTGGTTTAATGATGAAAGTCGTCAGCATGGTACAATAGAGTCGGTTAAAAGTAACGTAATGGGGTTGGTTCAACCAAACCGACTGCTTGATATATATCGTTACTATAGTGTTTTTACAGGAACATCATCAGGCAAAAAAATAAAAATAGTTTGCCGTTATCAACAATATATAGGTGGTGAAGCTATTGTTCAGCGTGTCTTAAATACATATCGAGAGAAACAAGGTCCGAAGAAAGGTCTTATTTGGCATTTCCAAGGTTCGGGAAAATCATGGTTGATGGTATTTGCTGCCCAAAAATTACGTTTGCAGAACGAATTACATGCTCCCACAGTTGTTATCGTTGATGACCGTATTGATTTGGAAGATCAGATAACGGGCGATTTTACTCGTGCTGATATTCCTAATATAGAATCTGCAAAGACAAAAGATGAGTTAGTTGCATTTTTCAAGCAGGATCAGCGCAAGATTCTGATAACGACAATTTTCAAGTTCGGAGATGTTGATAGTGTACTGAATGAAAGAGATAATATCATTTTATTGGTAGATGAAGCACACCGAACTCAGGAAAAGGATTTAGGACAAAAAATGCGCAATGCATTACCTAATGCATTTTTCTTTGGCCTTACCGGAACGCCTATCAATAAACGAGATAAGAATACTTTTCAATCTTTTGGAGCTGATGAGGATTTAGAGAAAGGTGGATATATTTCAAAATATACTTTCCAAAATTCTGTTGAAGATGGAGCTACGCTTGAATTGAATTTCCAAACAGTGCCGGTAGAGATGCATCTTAACGAAACTCAATTACAAGAAGAATTTGATGAACTGACCGATCAAATATCCGAGGACGAAAAGAACGAATTAGTAAAACGAACTTCTGTTGAAGCATTTTTTACAGCAGAGAAGCGAATTAACGATGTCGCACGTTATATTGTAAATCACTTCAAAGAGTATGTAGAGCCCACTGGAATGAAAGCTCAAGTCGTGGTATATAACCGAGACTGCTGTGTGAAATATAAGAAAGCGATTGATGCTCTTTTGGGTTCGGAAGATGCAACCACTATCGTTATGCATACGGCTGGCGATAAAGCTGATGAGTATAAAGCATACCGTCGTGATAGAGAACAAGAAAGAAAACTTCTTGACCAATTCCGTGATCCATTGTCACCGATTAAAATGGTGATTGTCACTTCAAAGCTGTTGACAGGTTTTGATGCTCCAATTTTGCAATGTATGTATCTTGATAAACCAATGAAGGATCATACGTTGTTACAAGCTATTTGCCGTACGAATAGAAAGTACAATGTTGATAAGAAATGTGGTCTGATTGTAGATTTCGTTGGTGTATTTGATAATGTAGCCAAAAGCCTTGCTTTTGATGAGGAGACGGTAAAAACGGTTGTAAAGAATATTGATGAGATAAAAGTGTTGATACCTCAATTTTTGCAAGAGTGTATTGACTTTTTCCCTGGTGTAGACCGGACAATCGGTGGTTGGGAAGGTTTGCAAGCTGCCCAGCAATGTTTACTTGATGAGTCTACAAAAACGAATTTTGCAAAACATTTTTCACGATTGGCTAAAGCTTGGGAAACAGTAAGCCCGGATGCAATGCTGGCTGCTTATCAGGCGGATTATACTTGGCTGGCTCAGGTATATCAAAGTGTACGTCCTGTTAGTACCGGAGGATCACTCATATGGACTTTATTGGGTGCTAAAACCATTGAAATCATTCATCGTAACATTGATACAATTGATATTGGGACTCCACTTGAGGATCTTGTGGTAGATGGAGATGTAATTGATATGGTGTTGGAGCAAGCCAAAGACAATCCTAAAAAGATATTGGAAGTGGAAAAAATGCTTCGTTTGAGGTTAGGAGAGCATCATGGAGACCCCAATTACAAGGCATTTGCTGAGAAGTTGGATGAACTGCGCCGTCATATGGAGGAAAATCTTATAACTAGTATTGATTTCCTCCGAGGATTGCTCACCCTTGCTAAAGAAGTGCTTGAGGAAGAAAAAAACTCAAATCAACCTCTTGACAAGAGGGAACAAGCTAAAGCTGCTCTTACGGAGTTGTTTGAATCAATTAGAACTGAGGATACTCCTATCATTGTAGAACGTGTAGTTGCTGATATAGATGAAAATGTGGTAGCTATTGTACGTAAGTTTAAAGATGCTTTTAAAAGCATTACAGCTCAGCGAGAGATAAAAAAGAAACTACGTTCTATTCTGTGGGTTAACTACCAGATTAAAGATCAAGAAGTTTTTGATAAGGCTTATCAGTATATTGAGATGTATTATTAATTGGTTGATAAAATAAATTTGTTATGGCTGTTGAATCACACGATAAGAAACTTGATGACCTTCTAAAAATGGTTGAAGAAGGTAAGGCTCAATTACCCGACTTTCAACGTAGTTGGGTTTGGGATGACACGAAGATATGTAAACTAATAGAAAGTATCACATCTGGCTTCCCAATGGGTGCAGCGATGTTTTTGGCTAATGGTGGTGAGCATATCCGTTTTAAGTATCGCACATTTGAAGGTGTGGATTCTATATCAGAAGTTACACCTGAGTGGCTTGTGCTCGATGGACAACAGCGACTCACAACCTTATATCAGGTCTTGAAAAGTAAGAAAGCAACTAATACTCGATTAGAGACCAATCGAGATACAATTATCAAACGCTATTATTATCTAGATATTCGTAAATGTCTAGACTCTACTGCGGACAGATTGGAAGCAATCATATCTGTATCAGAGAAGAAACAGCTTACAACAAATATTGGTCGTGATGTAACGCTGGACTTATCCACAAGAGAGAAAGAATTTGAGAACCTGATGTTTCCCTTGAATATTACGTTTTCTCATAATGATACGGAAGATTGGCATTATGATATGGAAGACTATTACAAAGGTGATAGAGAGTATAGAAATTTATTCCGTGATTTCTCACAGCAGATTCTTCGCCCAATTTTAGAGTATAACATACCTATAATTCAGCTTGATAAAGAAACCCCGAAAGAAGCTGTCTGCCAGATTTTTGAGAATGTAAACACTGGTGGTGTACCTCTTACGGTTTTCGAACTCGTCACAGCTACATTTGCTGCTGAAGGACATGAATTGAGAAAAGATTGGGAGACCATTCGTCATATTTTTGCTCAAAAAGTAAATGGCGAGCTATTGAAAGAAATCACTGGCGCTAATTTTTTGGCAGCAATGACTCTGTTGGTATCATATTATAAAAGAGTGGTTTCAGGTGATGATGAGCGTGTGGCTGTAACATGTAAGAAAAAAGACATTCTTAGGCTTGAATTGAAAGATTATTTGAAGTATCATGACGCTTTGATTAAAGGTTTCTGTGATGCAGCTGATTTCTTAGTACATCAGGGGATTTTCCGTTCCAGAGATCTTCCATATTCGTCACAACTTATTCCACTTGCTGCAATCTTTGCATACGACAACGAAAATAAAAAAATGTTGCATCTTGGAAGCAAACAGGAATTATTGTCTCGTTGGTATTGGTGTGGCGTAATGTGTGAACTATATGGGGGTGCCAATGAAGCTAGATTTGCAACTGATATAATGGGCGTATTCCGTTGGATGGAAGGTGGTGAAATGCCAGAGACTGTATATCGTTCCAATATACAACCAACTCGTTTATTGACCATGCAGACTAGGAATAGTGCAGCGTACAAAGGTGTTATGGCACTTATCTTACAAGATTCACCACTTGATTTTATGACAGGTCATCGTATGGATATAGCATCTTACATTGATGAAGATGCTGATATTCATCATATATTCCCTCAAACTTATTGCGAGAAAAATAACCTTCCACGTATAAAATGGAATTCTGTCATTAATAAGACTCCAATTTATGCATCTTCCAATCGTTCAATAGGAGGACATGCACCAAGTACCTATATTGGAACTATGGCAAATAAGGGATTAAAACAAGTTGAGATACAGGAAGCTATAGAGTCACATAAGGTAAGTTATGCTCATCTTGCATTAGATGATTTCAATGCTTATTTCATAGATCGAGCAAAACAATTGCTTGACAGAATAGAGCAAGAGACAGGCAAATCTGTCTCAGGAAGAGATAGCGAAGAAACAATCCGTGAATTTGGTGTTGCTTTAATATAGATAGCAATCTGTAACAAACTAGAAAAATATGATTAATAAATAGCTGAAAATAAATGAACTGGAGATTTTGGAAGAAAATATGTGCAAATAATTCGATGGAGGATGATAAACAAGTATCATTAACTCCTGCTCTGCTTAATCGTGATAGTGAAAGTGATAAGAAGCAGTATAGGAGTGTTTTGAATCTTGCACGAAAACTAGAAGAGAAAGACATATTGAACATTGCTCTTACTGGTCCTTATGGATCCGGTAAGAGTTCCATTCTTCGCTCTTTGATGAAAGACTATCGTAAATACAAATATCTTTCAATATCTCTTGCTACTCTAAAGTCACCATTAGATGATAAAAAGAATAAAATAGATATTGATACGATGAATAATCGTATTGAATACAGCATTCTTCAACAACTTATTTATAAAGAAAAACAAGAGACGCTTTATAACTCCAGATTAAAAAGGATTTATCATAAATCAACTTGGGCTCAATATGCTTTATCTTTTGCAATAATATTTTATATTGTTGCCTTAATTATTGTATTTGAACCATCATTTTTGGAGGTGGATTGGATTTGCAATCGCTTAAGTAATCCAGTATTAAATAAATGGTCTGATATTTTTGCTCTATCATATATATTTGTTGCAACAATAATATTCGTTCAAAAGACTGTCAAATCATTGAGTAATAGTAAACTGAATAAGTTAAATCTAAAGAATGGAGAGATTGAATTAAAAGAAAACAAAGAAGATACATCCGTTTTCAATAAGCACATGGATGAGATTGTCTATTTCTTTGAGGTTACTGATTATAATGTTGTGATTATAGAAGATTTAGATAGATTTGATAATACGGATATTTTTCTTAAGTTAACGAATCTAAATCAACTCTTGAATCAGTCAAACTCTGTGGGGCGTAAAGTTACGTTCATTTATGCGGTTAAAGATGATATGTTTTTTGATGAAGAACGTACTAAATTCTTTGATTATATCACAACTGTAATCCCAATAATCAATTCTTCAAACTCGGCAGACAAACTGAAAGAGGAACTAGAGATAAAAGGCTATTCAGATCTTAATGTCGAGGTAATAGACAGTTTGGCTTTTTTCATTGACGATATGAGATTACTGAAGAATATTGTCAATGAATATGCCCAATATAGAGAAAAACTTGATGAGAAACTTGATCAAAACAAACTTCTTGCAATGATTGTATATAAAAACTACCATCCAAAAGATTTTGCTGATCTGCATAAAGGAAAGGGTGTTTTGTATGATTGTTTGCATAAGAAAAGTGAATTATTGGTTGAGCGCAATAGACAGATTGACGAGCGTATTAATGGAATAACTAAAAAACTTCAATCTTTAGAAGCGACACATGCCATACAAGAAAAAGAATTAAGGCTGATTTATATTGAAGGGTATCGTAGAAAATTATCAAAACAAAATGAAAATAATGCCTTTTTGTTTTTTGTCGAAAACAATTTTATACCTCTTGAAGATATCGCAGAAAATGAAACGTTATTTAATTCCTTTATATCGCAATCCTCATTTCGATATCAATGTTTTAAGAGGCATCAAACTAACACATATTATGGTGTTAGATATTATTATGATACATCTGAAGATAGTTGCAATATTCAATTCAGTCAAATAGAGAAAATAGTTAATTCTACCTTTACCTACCATGAGCGATTAGAAGCCTTGCGAGAAGGGGAAAAAAGATATCGTGAACAAATCAAGATACTAGAATTATCTCGTAATAATCATTATGCTACTCCAATACAAGAACTGTTGCTGGATGTTGATATGCAGACGCATAAAATTTTTAGTGAACTCAATGTCTCTAAAATGCTTGAAGTTTTCTTGAAAGAAGGACTTATAAATGAAGATTACTTTGATTATATATCTTTCTTTTTTGGTAAGTCAATTAATAAGCACGACCATGATTTTATCCTTGAATTAAAACTTCGGCATAGTTTGCCGTATGACTATCATATAGATAAAGTAGGGCAGTGCGTAAAAAACATTCCTGATAAATGTTACAACGATGTAAGTATATTGAATATTCAGGTGGTCGATTGTATTTGTCAGCATCTTGAAGAAGCAAATAACTCAAAACTTCATTCGATAGCACAAGTTATTATGCATAATAAAAAGTGGGACTTTTTGATTGACTTCTATAAATCAGTTGAAGATTCAAGCTCGCTTTTCAACCATTTGGGCAGTATCGTTGATGGATTATGGAAGATCTTCGTGAAACAGAATTCCGATGAATTATTCGAGTCTTGGTTACGATTCCTCGAATTGAACCATTCCACCAAAGAAAGTCGTAACTGGTTGAATAAACACTTCGCATTTATATCTCATAGAGTAGATCTCATAGGTTTTGATACAATCAAACAAATAGTGTCGAATGGAAAACTGATTTTTACAGATATAGATGCAGAGTCTAGGTGTTTGCTTGAGTATGTTGTAGAAAACAAAGCATATATGTTGACACCAGAAAATGTTGTATGCGCATTTGTTCATTATCGAAATGAGAGGGTGGAAACATTGGATAATTATCCTTTAAATGTTACAATACTGAGGAGCTGTAAATCAGCTAAATCTATATCAGATTATATAGATGAATGTTTTGACAATGCACTAAATAATGTATTTATTACAGATACGGCAAAAAAAGAGAGTGTGGGAATTATTCTTGAAATTATTAATTCTGAGGATATAACAGAGGACACAAAACGCAAATACCTTTCTGGGCAACAGAATAAAGTTTCTCTTTCCGATGTTAACAATATACAGTGGGAGTTCGCTATTGAAGTTGATATAGTTATACCAGCATGGCCTGAGATATATGCATTTTATGAGAGTCAGAATAATGTAATGATTTCCAGTTTGCGAATATTCATTACCAAACATATTGATGAATTAACAGATATATCTGAATTGGATGATACTCAGAAAGAACTACTGGCACACAGTGCTTTATTGACATCAGATTTTGAAATTTTGGTATACGATAAACTTGTCAAAATCTTTGATGGAGTTACATTTAAGGATGCGGATATTAACAGTGTAGATAACGCTCATTTTAAGTCGTTACTTTGTGCTGATATGCTTCCATATAGCACATATTATACGACAACAATTAGAGACAATCATAGTGATGTACTTACTTATTATGTAGATAAGTATTTGGATGAGTGTATTATAGAAATAGAGGAGTTGCCTACAGATATGAGGCTATACAAGCATCTTATGAAAAATCCAAGAGTAATCGGTGAAAAAGCTCTAAGTGTAGTTCAACATTTTCTTCCTCATATTGTGTGGGATAACGAATTGGCAAATATCACTCTTCCTGTGTTGAAAAACAATATTGAAAAATTTGATTATGACATAGAGAAGAACATTTTGGTCGCCTCTACTAATTTGCCAGAGCGATTGTCTTTTTTGATAGACTTGGTTGAAAAGTTTAGAGATGATTTTGACATTGTGACAGAATTAATAGAGTCTTTAGGCGATTCTTATCGAAGTATTACAGATAAATCAAAAAAGGCTACTATAGAAAATAATCACATGAATGAAATGCTTTTAGGGAAGCTAAAAACTATTGGATATATCTCATCATATAGAGAAGATGATGATAAACTTCGTGTAAGTCATAAACGTAATCACTAAATCAAATGCAAGAGAATAGAGGAATTTATAACTAAAGTTATGGAAAGAAAAGGGATTGTTTGATAACGAATAAAATAAAGTCTCAACCGATAGCATTCCTATCCGATTGAGACTTTTCGTTTATTTATCCCTGTCCGAAAACTTCTGTATAATTACAGCAATACCAATCCCCAAAACAACCATAAGAATACAACCAATAACAGCCTTCCAAATCAATCCGGAATGCAAAATCTCTGCATTAGCTACTATCATGCACACGAAAAAAGAAGATAGAGCAACTACAATGGTAATCAAAATGTAGAATGCCGTATCTGGGATGGGGATGGCATTGCTGGCTTTCTTTATTCTTCGCTCGGCTTCCTTACATTTGCTCTCAATCTGGCTGAGAAAATTGTATAGAAGGGTCGCACCGAATTCTACTGCTAACTTCTGTATTTCTTCAGAAATAATAGGTTTGCACTCATGTATAGAGTCGGATAGATTTTCAACTTCTGTTCTCAGCTTATATACGTTGTCATTCAGGCTGACAAGTTCCTTTGCGTTGATATCGAGTAACTGCTTTTCTTCCTCCAGATATTCATTCTTGGGAGTGGCTTTTATGGCTTCCGCTTCACTCATTTCCGCGGAAAAATCGAATTTCTTTTTCATGTTCGGTTTCATGGGCTTATCGTTTTAATCCTGTTTTCAGTTTCTTTCCTAACGAACGACTGGCGGCATGAGCGCATCTGCGAGCCCATTGCAAATTGTCTTCATCCTTGTCTCTCCACGGAAGGTCGCTTTGTGAGCCTCCACCACCTCCACCGGTTGTTACGTTGGGGGTATCTATCAGTCCGACAAATATAGCTACTGCCATATCGGTAAGTTCCTGACAGTTGGCAATAAACCTGTAATCAAATTCGTCATTAAAACAGTCAAGTATTTTTTCCGGAATATAGAATCTGTAATCCTTACCTTCATGGCTGAGGGCATAGGAAATCATATCCTGACTATATGTGAGATATTGGGTATAGTCAATAGGAGCAACCTTATGTATCGCTGCCTGTTGAACGGCTTTGGGAGCATTATTTCTAATGACGGTAGCTGACTGATGGTGCAGTTTCTCCCATGTCGCAGGAAGTTTCGAGACCATCAGGTTCCTGCCGATTCCCAATTCTGAAGCCTTGTATTTGGTGTTTCCATTCATGAGGGCATATCCACGAAGAATACCTTTCTTGTCCTCTCTTTCATGGACGGTATAACCTTTCCGTATAAGAGCACTCTTGTATTCATCCCATGACCATGATGGCATTGCTTTCAACACCTCCATACAGTCCCGGTTCACTTGTGGAATGTTACGATTTCTGATTTGTTCTGCAGTCGTCCAGCCACGTTTCTTTGCCACTCGCTCGGCGGCACGTTGCGCCCGAAGATGAATGTTATGGTCGTTGTTGATATTGCCATTTTCATCCAAACGGCAGACCGCAGCATGGAGGTGGGGAACTTCGCCTTTGGATTCTGTATGCAGCCAAACAGAGTATTTACTGTTAGCTAAATTGGTTGGACAGGAACGGATTTTTCCATCCTTGCCGGTAATCACCTGA
>OGKG01003419.1_pt1 | contig 14822 bp, 10 predicted proteins | sample 1572201 | NCBI WGS metagenome assembly OGKG01 (sample SAMEA2582146, study PRJEB24529) | metagenome | biome: Human gut stool | place: China | collected 2011 | reverse complement strand
TGGTTATTATATTTTCGCTCTTTCACCTGTAGCCCGGCAAACATCTTTTGCAAAAAAGCATGTACATCCCCCCTGGAAAACAAACCACTCCGGTTCAACACGTACAAAAAACGAATCGATTGTTTCCCTTCCACCCGAATCGCCATCACATAAGAGGAAGTATCTACCTGAGACACTTGTTTCAACGTATCTACGACCCGAGATAACATACTTTTCCGAAATGCCTTAATTTCCCGATCAAAAGCGGTAGCAATCTTCGGTGATAAATTCGCATTCGCATTCACATTAATCACAACAGCAGAATTATAGGGAATAAACGATTCCTTCGGGATATCCACCTCCCGTTCCCGCTCGTTCACCCACCATAGCGCAAATCCTATTCCTCCGAGAAGGACAATCCCAAAAACGATTAATGCAATTTTCTTCACCACGTTCTAATTTTAGATTTTAAATTTTAGATTGAAGATTAAAGATTATTCGATGAAAAGATATATCCGCCTTGTCTGTTGGAATCTAAAATCATCAAATCTAAAATTGATAAGTTTTTTTTCACAGGAACAAATTTAGTAAAATCAAGCCTTTTTCCTACTTTTGTGAAAAGGAAAATCAACATGAAAAAGATGTATACACTCCCAGAGCTGGAAAACATGCTGACTTGTCGGGGAGAAGAAGAAAATCGGCTTTACTCGGAAGCCAAAAGAGTAAAAAACGAAAACATCGGCAACAACGTCTATCTCCGGGGATTAATTGAAATTTCAAACATTTGCACCAAAGACTGTTATTACTGCGGTATCCGAAAATCCAACACGGAAACTGCACGATACACACTTTCGGACAACGAGATCATTGAGGCCGCAGACTTTGCCTACACGCATCATTTCGGTTCCATCGTGTTACAGGGTGGAGAACGTTCCGATAAAGAATTCGTGAATCGAATCACCCGTTTGTTGCGAGAAATCAAAAAAAACAGTAACAACGAGTTAGGTATCACACTTTCGCTGGGAGAACAAACGGAAGATACTTACAAACGCTGGAAAGATGCCGGGGCACATCGCTATTTGCTACGCATCGAAACCTCCAATCCCGAATTATACGCCAAGATTCACCCGAACAACCCGCTCCACTCCCATTCAACACGTTTGAAATGCCTGGAAAGCCTGCAACACTGCGGATATCAAACGGGTACCGGCGTGATGATCGGGCTACCGTTTCAAACCATTACCGATCTGGCAAACGACTTGCTGTTCCTACAATCCATGGACATCGACATGGTAGGCATGGGGCCTTACTTGGAACACCATGCTACCCCCCTGTACGAATACCGCCATTTGCTCCTTCCCCTTCAGGAAAGATTGCGCCTGTCCATTCACATGGTAGCGGCACTCCGGCTTCTCATGCCGGACATTAATATCGCAGCCACCACGGCCCTTCAAGCCATTGACCCCGCCGGAAGAGAAAAAGCACTGGAAATCGGGGCAAACGTGGTGATGCCAAATATTACTCCCACGACGAACCGCACCCTTTACAAACTCTACGAGAACAAACCGGGAACCCATGAAGGAGCCGCAGAATCCATGCGCAAACTGGAAGAAAGCATTTTTAAAAGCGGTTGTAAAGTAGCCTACGGGACTTGGGGAGATTCCCGACATTTCCAATCAAGAACGGAAAATTAAATTCAAAAATCCGAATCGGGTAATCAATGAATCACCAGGTTTTTAAAAGGAGCGAAAGCGGCTAAAATAACCAGCGCCCCCAAAATCGTGATGACTAACCCGGAAACCCGGTTAATCGTGATTAACACGCGTAACCGGAACTTCTTACGAAAGATATTTACCAAAGTCGAGAGCGTGTACCACCACACACCACCGCCTAACAACACCCCCATCACCACCAACAACTCTCCCAGCATAGAAGAAGATTCTCCGAAAACAGACATCCCGGCAAAAACAGCCATAAAAACGACCACCGTGATCGGGTTGGATACCGTCAAGAAAAACAACGAAAGATAATCCCCCAGCAACCCGGTCTTGCTCACCCGACCTTGACGTCGTTGACGAATCTGACGAATCGGGTTATCAAAATAAATTTTTAACCCGATACACAGAAGAAAAATTCCACCGATAATCTGTAACAATAGCTCGTGGGTCTGCACGGTATTTATCACGTACCCCAACCCGAATGCCGCCACCGAAGCATAAAAGAAATCTGCAGAAGCAGCACCCATGCCGGCAATGAAACCTGATAGCGCACCCTTATGCAAGGTTTTTTGGATAATCAATACACCCATTGGCCCTAATGGAATCGATACCATTAAACCAACCAACATTCCCTTGAAAAGATACAATATATCGTACATGCTATTCTATCGGAAATTTACAGTTCCACACTATCCGAAGAGAATCGGCTCAATATCGTGTCATCATTTATCTCTTTTGACAACGACTCGATCGTTTTCATCGGCACGTCAAAAATATCTAAAATAAGTAAACCATCCAAACACATATTAAACTTCGGATCGATATTAAAACCGATAATCTTGGCATTCAACGAAATATATTTCTTCAACAAAACCGGTAACTTATCACTCGACGGCTCAATATCCCCGATCATCTTGTCCAGCACGGATATATCCTTTTGAGCGGCATCCAGCATCACCTGAACCCCAGGCTCTTCCGAATGAACCTGATACTTGGAACGCGGGATCACGTATTTTGCCAGTTCATGACTATAATGATTCTCCTGAATAAAACGCATGATCAACTCTTTCGACACTTCCGTGTACTTCCCACTGATTGTCACCGGACCGATCAGATAACGATACTCCGGGTTTTTCAACAAGAAATAAAGAATACCTTTCCACAACATAAACAAGGGGAGCGGTTTACGCTGATACTCTTCCGTGATAAAAGAACGACCCAACTCGATCGATTCGTACAACACGGGTAGCATCTCTTTTCGCATCTTAAATAACGAGTTGATATAAAATCCCTTCATCCCATAACGGTCAATAATCTCTTTTCCTTTCCCTACGCGATAAGCCCCGACAATTTTCTCTTCCTCCCGATCCCAAATAAACAAGTGATAGTAATAAAGATCGTATTCATCCAAATCGATACTACGATTCGTTCCTTCTCCCACCGCACGGAAAGTAACTTCCCGCAAACGACCAATCTCGTTCAACACGTTCGGAATCTTCACGGAAGGGGAACAATATATATCGTAATTCTTCATGTTAAACAACAGGTAGTCTTCCGCTATTCCCTCGATTTCTTTCTTCAATACTGCACTCTCGGTCTCTGCCGCAATCGGTTCTGCTTTAGGCATTGCTTTCTGTGATTTAATAAAAAACTTCTTCACTTCTAACGCAGATCCCAATAAATAAGTTTTCGCCCGCAAGAACTTACCATACTGAGCTATATCATGAAATGTATTCTGAGTCTCCACACTGATCGGGTTCCCGATCCTTAACTTCACCACCCTGTTTTTCTTGTTCAACAACTCGGAAGGCAACTTAATCGTTTTCAATACCGGATGAATCATCCCCAGTAAATAAAACAACAAACTGTTAGAACCTTTAAAATATATCGGGATAACAGGCACTTTCGCCATTTTCACCAACTTCAAAACCGAAGAATCCCACTCCTTATCCTCCACATGATTCGAATCAGCTTGGTAAGAAGAAACCTCTCCGGCAGGGAATATTCCCAAGGGTTTCCCGTCAACGACATGACGTATCGCCTCTTTAATTACTCGCATATTTGAATCTTTCTTGCCCTCCTCCGGGTCCAGCCCCAATATATAATCCTGTAACGGAACAATTTTCTTCAACAGAAAATTAGACATGATTTTATAATCCGGACGTAATTTACATAGCAAACGCACCAGGACGATACCATCCAGTCCCCCGAACGGGTGATTGGAAACCGTGATAAAAGTACCGTTTTTAGGAATTTTTTCCAAATCCTCCTTACTCACCTCGATAGTCACCCCCAAAGCCTCGATCAAACTATCCAAAAGGACTTCCGGATCATCATCATTTACCTTCACATTCAACTTATCCAGTTTATGCAACCGCAAGATATACATCACCAACTTGGATACCAAGCTTTCTCGAAAACGGTTCAACCCATGAGAGCCAAGCAAAAAATCATTCGTATCAATTAATTTCATCTATATCCTTATTAAATGTTCTACAACTAGAACACTACAATATCTTTCACAACATTATCCCCGACCCGATCATTCAGGGCTTTTATTAATCCCTCTTTCACCATCAGAATCTCGTTCTTTACCACGGAAGAAGTGAAACTCACGAACACTTTTCCCTCTGAAATTCGCAAACTTTTCGTCCGGGAAGCAATCATTCCCCCCACGACATCCGGCCAAACCTGGCACACTTCCCTCTCTTTGAACTGACGGGATAACCCCATCTGCTCCAAGTAAAGATTTACCAGCTCATCCATTGTCAACGTCTTACCCTGCTTCAAAACATTCCTATTTTATTATGATTCTACAGTTAAATTCATTCTACAAAAATACGATTTTCTGAACAACCCGAATGAATTTTAGATTTTAAATTTCAAATCCCTCCAAATTTAGTGATTTATAATTCACAATTTATGATACTCTAATTCCGTGATTAGAACGTGTATTCGGTGGTAAAGAATCACATAATCGTAAATCATAAATCACAAATTCATCACTTCTCCCCCTTCAACATGAAATATCTTGTATTCCATGGCATGTTGCTTCAAAATTTCGTCTATATGTTCACGATTGGTATCCGTAACAAAAACCTGACCAAAGTCCGTACTTGAAACAATTCGAATGATCTGGCTTACCCGATCAGCATCCAGCTTATCAAAAATATCATCCAACAGTAGCAACGGCTTCACCCCCTTCTGCTTCACCAAGTAAGCAAACTGTGCCAATTTCAACGCTGTCAGGAAACTTTTTTTCTGTCCCTGAGACCCCAGCTTTTTCACGGGGTACCCTTCCAGGCTCAAATTCAAATCATCCCGATGCACTCCCACCGTCGTGTAAGTCAATATCCGATCCCGCTCGAAACTACCACGCAATGAAGCCAAGAAATCATCATTCTTTATAGTCGTCGAATACTCCAGCATAACCTTTTCCCTCCCCAAGGAAACCCGATCATAATACATTTGGAACATCTCTTCCAACTCCGCCACGAAAGCCCTACGCCGTTCAAGAATAACACGCCCGCTATCCGCAAGTTGTTCATCCCACACGGACAACATATCTGTATCAATCGACTGTCCCGCATATTCCTTCAAAAAACTATTTCGCTGCATCAACACCCGGTTATAGCGAATCAATAACTGCAAGTACTCCTTATCACATTGACTGATCACCCCGTCAATAAAACGTCTTCTCTCCTCGCTAGCACCATCAATCAATACCACATCCGCAGGTGAAATAATAACTAACGGCAACAACCCGATGTGATCGGAAAGTCGGGTATAAGCCTTTTTATTCTTTTTAAAAATCTTCTTCTGTCCTCGTTTCACCCCGCAATACACGTCAATTTCCTCGTCCCCGTGCATATATTGTCCCTCGATCACGAAAAAAGCCTCCCCATGACAAATATTCTGCGCATCAGGCAAGTTGAAATAGCTTTTACACATTGACAACTGATACACGGCATCCAGAATATTGGTCTTCCCCACGCCATTATTCCCGATAAAACAGTTAAACCGGGGAGAACACGCAACACTCGCCTCGGCAATATTCTTATAGTTGACAACATTCAAGTTCTTTAAAATCATTCACTTCAACTGTTAGTGGTTACAAGCAACAAGTTCCAACGCAAACGTGAAACAAACAACCAAAAGTAAGGAAAAGAAGGATATAATCCACCGGACAGATAATTTTTTGCATAAAATTTCACGGAGATCCTTTTGGTATAAAAAAAAAAATTAATTTTGCACGTTGACGAGCGATACGTCTAGGAATAAGAAAAGTAAATAACAAAAACATATAACCATGTCAAAAGAGAAACAGAAACGTGCGGATGGCTTTGAACAAATTGAAGAAGCCACGATTTCAACCGAACAATTCATCGAGAAAAATCAAAAGTTATTGGTAAGAGGAGTCCTCGTTATTATCATCGTGGTAGGCGTGATCTTGGGATACTATAGATTCTACAAAGCCCCGATGGAAGAAGAAGCATTGAAACAAATGTTCGTTGCCGAGAATCTTTTTGAAAAAGACTCTTTCAACATGGCTCTTAACGGCGATGGGAACGCCCCCGGTTTCTTGGAAATCATTGACAAATACAGTTCTACTCCTAGCGGAAATTTGGCTAATTATTATGCAGGAATCTGTTATTTGCACTTGGGTGACAACCAAAACGCCATTAAACACTTGGAAAAATTCTCTTCTGACGATGTGATTTTTTCCAGTATGGTAACGGCAAACTTGGGTGACGCTTACATGCAATTGGGCGATTTCAAAAAAGCGTCTAGCTATTATCAAAAAGCAACTACCGGAACGACCAATATGGCAACCACCCCAGTTATCATGATGAAAGCCGGACTTGCTTTCGAAAAAGCCAACGACTATAAAAGTGCATTGAACATGTACGAAAGATTGGAGAAAGAATTTCCCGCTTCTTATGAAGCTCGCGACATCGAGAAATACATCACTCGTGCAAAACTGCACATGAAATAAGAAATTTTCTAAACTACTGAAAAAAGCTATCCTTAAAGGGTAGCTTTTTTTACGCCCTACACGGTCGTGTCAACTTTTCATCCACGAAAGCTGATGAAGACCCGGATTGATTACGGTGACAAACCTTTGTAGTTCCGATCGAAACAGTGGATATCCTCGGTGCACTTTCGCTACATCTTCGGTGCACCTTCGCTCGTGGAGCGTCCGTGTGGCGTAGGTGTTCTGTGAGCGTGTCGGGGAAGAGTATTAATATGGACGGGATATGAAAGAGATTACATCGGGTTTTCTACCCCAAAACAATTAGACATTCAAAGGGAAAAGCTGAAGGATTGGATAAGTTCCTTCTATAACTTGGAATAATCCTAAAAAAATACCCCGCCTCAACGAGACGGGGTCACCATTATATAGTCTTGATTACTTCTCGAACAACTTTCCGAAATCCTCCATGGATATCTCTTGCTCTTCCAATTTCACGCCCTCTTTAATAACACTGAAAATCTTGTTTTCCAATGCTCGGTCGTAAAGACTGGCACGCTGTTTCTCATTCTCAAGCAAACGAACGGCAAAACCATCCAATTGCTCGTCTGACAAACCGTATAACCCGTATTGTTGTAATTGAGCGGCAGCAACCTCACGTCCAACAACCTTCATATCCTCGTCCTCAACTTTTATGTTATTTTCTTTGATCATATCGCCCTTGATCAACTGCCACTTGAATTCATCCCGATAAGAATCGAAATCTTTATCAACAGCCTCTTGAGTTAATTCTTTATTGGTAGCCAACATCCAACGCTTCAAGAATGCTTCAGGAAGAACCACATCCTCGTTTTTCTTCAACATCTTGTCACGAGCATCTACCGTCAAACGGTACTCGCTATGAGCTTTGAACTGTTTAGCCAAATCTTCTTTCACACGGGCACGGAACTCCTCAACACTCTTCACGTTACCTTCCCCGTAAACTTTATCAAATAAGGCCTGGTTCACTTCTGCCTCAACGTAACGTTTGATCTCGCTAATGATAAAGCAGAAATCAGAAGTAACATGCTCGGCCTCTTCCTTGCTTATTTGTAACAAAGCAGCATAATCCGTTTTGTTGGGATAAGCTTTGGACGGGTTGAAAATCACTTCGTTTCCGGCTTGCTTGCCAGTGAAAACTTTCACTTGCTCTTCATCCTTCATGTGTTCAACTGACAATGAAGCATCTTCAACATGGATTCCACCTTCCTTGGGTTTCCCATCTTCTCCCAACTCGATCAACTCACCCTTCACGTATTCAGATCCCTCGATCATGTCAACCGGGGTCAACTCTCCATTGCTTTTGCAAATGCTTTCAATCTGTTTGTCTATCATTTCATCATCGACCTTGATGATGTAATAAGGAACTTTCTCTCTTTTGCTCAATTTCACGTTCATCGCGGGAGACAAAGCAATATCATAAACAAACTCGAAACTTTCTTCGTCCAGATTCAACTCCTTCTGCTCCGTCTCGCTCGGAAGTGGTTCACCCAAGATATTCAAATCGTTCTCTTGGATATAATTAGACAAACTCTCTCCGATCAACTTGTTGATCTCCTCAATCAAAACGGCTTTACCGTACATTTTCTTGATAATACCGAAAGGAGTTTTCCCTTTCCGGAAACCATCAATCACCGCTTTCTTCTGGTAATCTTTCAACGCGTCGCTCACGCGAGTTGCGTAATCATCCTTATCCAATTGAATCTTAATGGTTGCATTAAGATCGTCGATTTGGTTCTTTGTTACATTCATACTTCTCTATGATAATACAATAATTGATAAAACAAACAAAAAGGCCACCTCATTGTAAGGCGGCCATCTCTTCAAGTGCGGGCGAAGGGACTCGAACCCCCACGCCTTGCGGCACTAGATCCTAAGTCTAGTGCGTCTACCAGTTTCGCCACGCCCGCTTGCTATTTTGACGGTGCAAATATATTGCTTTTTCGTGAAAAGCAAAACGATTTGACCGTTTTTTTATTTTTTCCTGCGTAATTCAAAATTTTTCCCCAGGTAAACCCTTCTAACTTCCGGATCATTAGCCAAATCCTCCGCAGAACCGGATTGTAAAATTCGCCCGTCATACAACAGATAAGCCCGGTCTGTAATACACAAAGTCTCCTGAACGTTGTGGTCCGTAATCAGAATCCCGATATTTTTCTCTTTTAACTTGATCACGATACTCTGAATATCCTCCACGGCAATCGGGTCCACGCCGGCAAAAGGTTCATCCAACAGGATAAATTTCGGGGCAATCGACAATGCCCGGGCAATCTCCGTGCGCCGACGTTCACCTCCCGACAATTGTATCCCTTTACTCTTCCGGATATGTTGCAGACCGAACTCGTCGAGCATTTCTTCCAGACGTTCACGCTGGTAATCTTTCGGGAAAGTACTCATTTCGAGCACCGCTTTGATGTTATCTTCCACGCTTAATTGACGGAAGACGGAAGCCTCCTGCGCCAGATACCCCACTCCCAATTGTGCCCGACGGTACACCGGCTCTTTCGTGATTTCCCGGTCATCCAAAAAAATACGCCCGCCATTCGGCTTGATCAATCCCACGATCATGTAAAACGAGGTGGTCTTCCCTGCCCCGTTAGGTCCTAACAGACCAACGATCTCTCCTTGCTGCACGTCCACGGAAACCCCTTTTACAACGGTTCGGCTTTTGTATCTTTTTACAAGGTCCTCGGCTCTTAATTTCATATCGTTCAGTTTTACCGCGCTAAGATAGTCTTTTACAATTGAAAATTGAAAAATGAAAATTGAAAATTACTAGAAATTTAGATGTATCGAGAAATTTATGGCGAAATTATCCACTTTTTGTCCCGAACGATCGCCTCGGTGTGTCAATCGCCAGATGGCATCCACCCGGATCAGACGCAAGATATTTTCCACCCCGACACCCGCCTCGATATAAGGCTTGGACACGGACGACATACCTTCCGGGAACAATAGTATAGCCCGGGTATCGGATAAACTACCGTTGTTTTTATCGGACAACCGCCCCCACAACGCTTTCACCGTAACGACCTCACGCCATTTCAACCGTTTCATCAACGGGATCTTGCTCAAGAAGAATCCCCTGAAATGATGTTCCCAGAATACCGCCGCCCACAGGTCGGACGCGAACTCGTAAAAATTCATACACGAGAACGCGTACGGGTCATAGAAATAGGTAGCGTTTCCCTCGTGCAATTTCAACAAAGGATAAGGCACTTTCCCGAAAATCTTTCCACCCGTAATCATAAAGTCACTATACCCGATAGGAGCAATATGCATGTCATGTTGCACGGATATTTCCGCCCGGTAATACTCGTAATCACTGTTCAGCACCCCCTTCAAACCTGCCACGAGGTCAATACCCACGATCGGGAAATCCGACCCCATGGACACTTTGTCAAAATCCTGCCGCACCACGATCTCGTTCTTCGACAAACGGGTTCCCAAGCGGAATTGCGTAGTATGTATCTGGTTAAGTTCCTTCCCGTCCGGACGAATAAAATCAACGTATTTCGTCGGGTACATCTGACGATATTCCAGAGCGAAACTATTGGAAAATCCTTGCCACCATTCTTTCTCGTAACGGAAATCAAATTCATTAATCATCGTCAACTTCTCGTTATTCCCGCGGGAGAAAATCGAACTCAATATATTACCTGTCGTGAATGCGTTCTCGCTCGCGCCAAGTTGAAACACGTCATGCTTGCCACTCACGGTAAGTTTCGAGGTCGGTTGGTTATTAAACATGTATTCCACGGTTCCGCCTCCCTTGAATTTCTGGTCTTTCGTGCTGTACGCCCCGTACCCCGAGAGCCGGATACGCTTACTGAAATCACTGGTTGTCTTTGCCCCCAGCTGGAAACGGTTTCCTTCCAGTTTATTAAAACTATATAGCTTATAGTAGGGTCCGAAACCCACGTATTTCGTGTTATAATACCCAAGGAATACCGTCTGGATCATGTCATATATATTCTGGTAGAGAGGAACATTTTTAATCGAATCCACCATATTATATATATTCCGTTCTTTTTCCGACAATTGGTAAGGTCGTGCATTCTGCCAATAATTCTCGTCATTCTGGAGAACATTCTTATTTATAGTGACCTCGCTGTCCAGTTTCAAAATCTCGGACGGAATCGCTTCATTCACGGTCACGTTGGAATAGTCTATCTGCCGATGTCCCATGAACGAAATCAACTTGGAAGAATCCCGCATTTGCACGGTGAAGTCCGCCAATATCTTATCCTGTTTCAAGAACCAAGTCGAATCATTGATCAATTCATTCGTCGTTTCTATCGCCAGATCCTTAATCCAGTTCACGTTCAAACCTTTTATCATGCGCATCTGGGCAGACTCTAACGCCCAAGTCGTGGAGTCGATATTCACCTCCCCGTCAAACACGGGCGTAGATTTTCCCTTGGGATGAAAACGAATCTTGTATATTTTTCTGCCTTCCTTTTGCAAGCTATCTACCAGAAAATACTTGTAATACAGCAAACCGTGATCACACAAGGGACTGACAAAATTCACTTCAAAAATATTGATATAGTTATCGTACAAGTTCACGTTCACGTGTAAATGTCCCGTGAACTGCGCAAGACTGTAATCCTCCTGAATACCGGAAATCCGGCTCGCTTTCACGATCTCCCGGGACAAACGGGGTGACCGCCGATAATAATAATCCGCCGAAGCCTCCGAGATCATCACGGGCAGATAAGCTTTTCCCGTGATCGCGGACGTATCCATGTACTGGAAAATAAACCCGAAATTCTTCTGTAACTTTTTATTCTTGAACTGGGGTTTCAAGTTGGCCACATCCAATTCCATTTTCGTGTACGTGGAATAGCTGTAAGCCTCTTTTTCTGCCGGATTATTTCTTTTCTTGTTCTTTGAAATGTTGCGTAATATCGCGTGGGCGGGATTCTCTCCCGGTGTCACCTTCACTTCGTCCAAACCGGTGACAATCGGAACCAGTTTAAAATCAATCGTGTTAAAAGCACCTTTATTAACCGGCTTCGTCTGTTTCTCGTATGACACATACGCTGCCATAAGTTCGCTCACGTTCTCCCGCGTTTCGAGATAGTAATTCCCGTCAAAATCCGTTGTCACGCCAATTGTCGTACCCACGAATAATAATGTCACCATAGGTAACGGCTCGCCCGTTTCCGCGTCTGTCACGGTTCCCCTCACCTTTGTTGTCTGGGCGTTCAACACAGAAACCCATATCATCAAGAAAAATAATAAACACAACTTTACACGTCCCATGAAATTATCCATTTTAAATTTCAAATTCTAAATTTTAAATTCAAACTGACTTCCGTTCAATCTAAAATTCAAAATTTAAAATCAAATATTATACCACTCCTTCGCGCAATATGTCGTGTATGTGTACCATTCCTTTATAGTGATTCTCCCGATCTACCACCACCAACTGCGTGATACTATTTTTTTCCATCATCCGGTAAGCATTATAAGCCAACTCTTCCTCGGAAATCGTTTTAGGTGCTCCGGACATGATATCTCCCGCTGTCAAACCGTCGACATCCTCGTACTTCTCCATCATCCGTCGCAAGTCCCCATCCGTGATAATTCCGAGCAAATGTTCTTCGTCGTCCACGATCGCCACGGCTCCCAGACGCCCTTTCGACATGGCTAGAATTACCGGACGTATTCCGGCTTCGATCTTGATATTCGGTCGATTGTTACCATCATAAACGTCTGCAACCCGCGTATAAAGCCGTTTCCCAAGAGTCCCTCCCGGATGATATCTGGCAAAATCCCTACTAGAGAAACTTCTACATTCTATCAAACACATCGCTAATGCATCTCCCAGCACTAACTGTGCCGTAGTTGAATTTGTGGGAGCTAAATTTAAAGGACAAGCCTCTTTTTCTACTTTAGCCTTCAATATATAGAGCGCATTTTTCGCCAGAAACGAGTCTGTATTGGACACCATCGCGACAATATTCTTGTTTCCGTTGTTACGGATCAGAGGAATCAATACTTTTATCTCCGGTGTATTTCCACTTTTGGACACGCAAATCACCACATCTTCCTCCCGAATCATTCCCAAATCTCCATGAATAGCATCCGCGGCATGCATAAATACCGCCGGAGTACCCGTGGAATTCATCGTTGCCACGATTTTTGTTGCGATAATCGCGCTCTTTCCTATCCCGGTAATGATGACACGCCCTTTACTTTCATAAATTAACTTAACGACAGCCTCAAAATCATCATCTATGTAGTTTGCCAGATTTTGGATGGCTTCTGTCTCATCCTGAATTACTTTTCGCGCAAATGCTTTTATATCTACCATCTCTTTCGATTAAAATTATTCTATTTAACACCATGAACCAAGCAAAAAAAACAAAAAACTATTGTACTTATCATTTTTTGCTATAACTTTACTAGGGACAAAAGTATCATTTTTTGTGATAGCTTAAAAACGAGTGGTGATAGATTTATTATTGAATATTTTGTTTGGAAAAACAAATTAAGTTATAAATTTGCGCACCCGTCTAAAAACAGGGTGTGTGAAAATTTAAATAAAACAATGGGATTGCAGATAGATTTACATGCTAAATTAAAAGAGTATTTCGGCTTTGATAGTTTCAAAGGGAATCAGGAGGAGATAATAAAGAATGTCCTTGCCGGGAATAACACGTTTGTTTTGATGCCGACAGGAGGGGGTAAATCTTTATGTTATCAACTACCTGCACTAATACTCGACGGAACAGCTATCGTGATATCTCCCTTGATTGCTCTTATGAAAAATCAGGTAGATGCCATGCGTTCCTTCAGCGCGTCAGAGGGGGTTGCCCACTTCATGAATTCTTCACTCAGTAAAAGTGACATCTTGAGTGTAAAAGAGGATGTCCTAAGCGGGAAGACCAAATTACTATACGTGGCTCCGGAATCCTTGACCAAGGAAAGTAATGTCGAATTTCTCCGTAAAGTTCGAATCTCTTTCTTTGCCGTTGATGAGGCTCACTGTATTTCGGAATGGGGACATGATTTCCGTACGGAATACCGTAAAATCAGACCGATTGTCGAACAAATCGGGAAAGCCCCCATCATTGCCTTGACGGCAACGGCTACCCCGAAGGTACAACACGACATTCAGAAAAATCTGGATATGCTCGACGCTCAGGTTTTCAAATCCTCTTTCAACCGTTCGAATCTTTATTACGAGGTTCGCCCTAAAACTGATCCGGCCAAAGATATCATCAAGTTTATAAAAAACAACGAGGGGAAATCCGGTATCATCTATTGCCTGAGCCGCAAAAAGGTGGAAGAACTCACGGAATTGCTTTGCGTGAACGGCATCAAAGCTGCCAGTTATCACGCGGGAATGGATGCCGCTGCCCGTAGCAGCAATCAAGATAAATTCCTGATGGAGGAAGTAAACGTGATTGTAGCCACGATCGCTTTCGGTATGGGCATCGACAAACCGGACGTACGTTTCGTGATCCACTATGATATTCCTAAAAGTCTGGAAGGATACTATCAAGAAACAGGACGTGCGGGACGGGATGGCGGAGAAGGGTACTGCTTGACATTCTATAGCTATAAAGATATTCAGAAGTTGGAAAAATTCATGCAGGGCAAACCTATCGCCGAGCAGGAAATCGGGAAGCAACTCTTGATGGAAACGGTTTCTTACGCCGAAACATCCTTGTGCCGGAGAAAAGTGTTATTACACTATTTCGGGGAGAATTATGACGAGGAGAATTGTGGCGCCTGCGACAATTGTCTGTACCCGAAGAAAGAGTTCGAGGGCAAGGAATTCTTGATTGACGCGCTCAACGCCGTACTTGAAGTAAAAGAAAAATTCAAGGTCGACCATTTGGTTAAAGTCTTGATCGGGGAAACCGATTCAATGATAAAATCGTATCATCATGACGAGCTGGAATCTTTTGGTATCGGCTCCGACAAAAGTTCACAATTCTGGAACATGGTTTTCAGACGAGCGCTTATTAGTAATTATATAGAGAAAGATATTGAACAATACGGGGTCATCAAATTATCAAAAGAAGGCCACGAGTTTTTAAAGGAACCTAAAGACTTTATGCTGATGGAAGATCATAATTTTGAAGAATCTGAAGAGA
>OGKG01003405.1_pt1 | contig 14901 bp, 16 predicted proteins | sample 1572201 | NCBI WGS metagenome assembly OGKG01 (sample SAMEA2582146, study PRJEB24529) | metagenome | biome: Human gut stool | place: China | collected 2011 | reverse complement strand
GCCCCTTCTGATAAGCTGCGTAGCAGCTATTTGGTTATGAGCAAGTAGCAAAGCGGATTGCGAGTATCCACTTAACATTTTCAAAGGAGACATATTTATGGATTGTTTTTTAACCTTACAAAATCAGCTTTTTGAGCAGTTAAATTCTTTATGGGAATCCGATGATGAAGAAATTCTCGAAAAAATTGACGAACTACTTTTGCAGGAGGGCTCAAACTACAGTCTGAGCCTCAATGAAAAAGCCAATCTTAGAAAAGAGTTATTTCGCTCCATCCGAAAACTCGATGTGCTTCAAGAACTTCTCGAAGATACCAGCATTACCGAAATTATGGTAAACGGATGGGACAAAATTTTTATTGAACGGGAAGGACACTTGATTACATGGAATAAGACTTTTACTTCAAGCGGAAAACTTGAAGATGTAATTCAACAGATTGTTGCCCGCTGTAACCGTGTCATTAATACCCTGCATCCGATTGTGGATGCAAGACTGGAAAACGGTGCCCGTGTCAATGCAGTCATTCCGCCGATTTCTGTGGATGGTCCGATTTTAACCATTCGACAATTTCCTAAAGAAGCCATCACAATGAAAACTCTGCTCGAAAAGCAAAGTATTACCAAACAGGTATTATCTTTTTTGCTCCCTCTGGTAAAAGCACGTTATACCATTTTAATCGGCGGTGGAACCGGAGCCGGAAAAACGACTTTTTTAAATGCACTTTCCGCTTATATTCCAAAAGATGAACGCATTATCACCATTGAAGATAATGCTGAGCTTCAAATCCAGGGAATCCCAAACCTTGTCCGTCTTGAATGTCGAATGGCAAATATCGAGGATTCACAGGAAATCACAACTGCTGACTTATTAAAAACGGCACTTAGAATGAGACCCGACCGGATTATTGTCGGTGAAGTCAGAAGCGAAGCAAGCGAACTGCTTCAGGCAGTCAATGTTGGTTCAGAAGGCAGCCTTTCTACCATTCATGCAAACAGCTGTGCCGATATGGTCAGCAGACTTGAAACCCTTGTGCTGGTTCACTTGAATATGCCGATTACTGCCATCCGCCGTCAGATTGTCTCAGGCTTTGACCTTTTTATTCATCTGGGACGTCTGCGTGACAAAAGCCGTAAAGTGTTAGAAATCTCTGAACTGGATGGACTAAAAAACGGAGAAGTACAGTTAAATCCTATTTTCTGTTATGAAGAAGAACAGGGGCTTGTCTTTAAAAATCATCTGAAACACACTGAAAAATTAGAAAGGGCAGGAATTTCTTATGAAACCCTCTTATGTGAAACTATCTTATGACCATTATACCTTTTCTCTTCGAGAACGGATTCAGTATTCGGTCTTCTCTCTGATTTTGTGCTTCCTTGTCAATGACTTATGCTACCGAAACGTGATTTCTTTTTTTCTTCTTCTGCCCTTTTGTTTTCTGTATCTTCCTTTTAAGAAAAAACAGCTTCTTTATGAGAAACGAAAACGGCTTTATCATCAGTTTCGGGATGCATTAAATTCTATTGATGCCGCTGTTTCTGCCGGCTATTCTCTTGAAAATGCAGTTTCGGAAGCAAAAAAAGATTTAATGCGTATTTACGGAACTTCCAGCGAAATGGTTCTTGAATTATCTTACATGGAATCTCAGATGCTTCTCAGTGTTCCGGTAGAAAAATTATTTTATGAACTTGGTAAAAAAAGTCAGGTAGAAGATATCCGTAACTTTTCTGAGATTATTGCACAGGCAAAACGAACGGGTGGAAATCTTCGGGAAACTTTGGAAAAAAGTGCACGCATCATCGAAGAAAAAATTGACGTCAAAAAAGAAATTGACTCTCTGCTTTCTGCAAAAAAAATGGAACATACCTTTATGAGTCTTATGCCCGCCGGAATTATTCTTTATATGCGTCTTACCTCTCCAGGCTTTCTTGATGTTCTCTATCACAATATAGCCGGAGTCTGTATCATGACAATCTGCCTGATCTTGTACCTGACAGCATTTTTCTTTGGCAGGAGGATGGTTCAAATTGAAATCTAAAACAAAACTAAACTCTAAAACAAACTTAAACTCTAAAGCAAAATTAAAACCTAAAGCAAACTTGAAACCTAAAGCAAACTTGAAACCAAGCCTAAAAGATGCAAAGGAACAAACCCTGCTGCGAGTCAGTATTTTTCTGATTCTCTTTGGAAATCTTCTGGGAATTTCTCTTGGATTATGGCAGAGCCGACATCCCGATATTGTTACTGATTTAAAACGTAGCGAATACAATGAAAGCATTCACGAAGAATCCCTGAAATTTCAGACAGACGATGGAAAAACACACCATATTACACTGAAAGTTCCATCCAAAACCTACAGCAAAGAGGAATCACAGACTCTTTTAGATGAAGCCTCAAAAAAACTGGATTCTTCCATTCTTGGAAAAAATAAGAGTTTTTCTTCCATTCATACACCGCTTTCTCTTCCCGAATCTCTTCCTGATTGTCCTGTTCAGCTTTTTTGGACAACCTCTGACCCTAAAATACTCGACTATACCGGTGCTATCGGAGAAGATGTCCCTTCTAAGGGTGCTTCCGTTACGCTTCGCTGTCAGCTTTCGCTTGAAGAAGAGACGCTTTCATGGCAGAAAGAGCTTTATGTTTATCCTGAAAAATTAAGCAAAGAAAAATCATTAAATGCCTCCATTCAAAAAGCAGTTACAAATGATTCTTCAAGCAATCCAACCCTTGCTCTTCCTGATTCAATTGACGGGCAGCATCTATTCTTTTATAAAGAACCCGCAAAGACTGGTCTTTTTGTCTGTATCTTCTTCAGCTTGCTCGGTTTCTTACTTCTTCCATTGAAACGGCAAAAAGAACAAGAAAAAATAGAAAAGCAAAAAGTACTGATGCAAAGAGATTATCCCGATCTTGTCAGTAAACTGCTGTTGTTTTTGCATGCTGGTCTTACGATACGTGCAAGTCTTGAAAAAATTGCAGACGATTATCAGAAAAATTACCGGAGTCAAAATCTGCCCAAACGTCCTGCTTACGAAGCACTTTTAGAGACCTGTCATGAATTAAAAGGTGGACTGTCACAGCCTCGTGCTTATGAAAATTTTGGCAGCCGCTGTCCCTGTCCGGAATACAAAATTTTATCTGTACTTTTGATTCAAAATCTAAAGAAAGGAAATCAAAATACTCTCCTGCTCTTAGAGAAAGAGGTCACGGACGCCCTTGAAAATCGCAAACGAAAAGCACGGATTCTCGGAGAAGAAGCACAGACAAAACTTCTCTTTCCCATGCTTTTACAGCTTGTAATCGTTCTGGCACTTCTAATGCTTCCCGCTTTTCTAAGTTTTACCTAATCGATTTATCTATATTTTTAGAGTTTACCTGATTTATTTAGCCATTAAAATTAAACATACATTTTCCTTAGAAAGGAGGTGAGACTTATGAAACAGAATTTACTAAAACTTTTTCTGGAAGATGAATCAGGCGTAACTGTTATTGAAATTGTACTGATTTTGGTTGTTTTAATCGGACTTGTCATTATTTTCAAAAATCAGCTCAATTCTTTGATTCAATCACTCTTAGACAAAATAACAAAACAAAGCAGTTCTATTTAACAGGAGGATTTATCTGTGAAGAAATGCAGAGGAAGTATGACGATTACGATGTGCCTGGTTTTTTCTATCCTGCTCTCTCTTCTCCTCTCGGGTATTCAGCTTGCCCGAACTCAGGCAGGACGGATTCAGGCAATGCATGCAGCCGATACCGGTATTTATTCTATTTTCGCCCAATATGATAAGGATTTATTAGATTCTTATGATTTATTCTATCTTGATGCCGGCTACGGAAGCAGTCAAGTTAATCCTTCTTTTATCGTCCGACAGATGGAATCTTTTATGAAGCCCACACTCGAAACAAGTCTTACCAGATGTCAGATTCAAAGTTGTGCAATCACCGGGTATGTGCTTTCTACGGATGAAAATGCACGTTCTTTTATGGGGCAGGTCTCCCGGGCTGTTAAAAATCAACTTGGAACACAAGCCATCTCTTCTTTAAGAGATTTCCTTGAACAGACGGACTCTACCCTTAAAAATCAGGAAGAACAAAAAGAACAAGGACTACCAGACATGGAATTTGATGTCACAGAAGCAGAAGAACACCCTCCCGCATTTACGGAAACCAATAATCCTATCGCCATCTTAAAACGATTGCGTGAACTTGGCATCCTTGGTCTGGTACTGCCCTCAGACCGGCAGGTTTCCCAAAAAGAAATTTCTCTTACAGATACACTCTCTCACCGCACACTTCAAAAAGGCATGGGCACTCTTCAAAGTCAGAACAGCGATTCCGGTAAATTATTAATGCAGGCTTATGTTATGGACAAACTTGGAAATTATATCACCGAAAAAGACGGACATGCCCTAAGTTATGAAGCTGAATACATAATCGGTGGTCGTGCTTCCGATGAAGAAAACCTAAAAGCAACCGTCCACCGGCTGATTGCCATTCGTGAAGCGGCCAATTGTGTGTATCTTTATACTGCCCCTCAAAAACGAGAAGAAGCGGCTATGACCGCTGCTGCCTTATGTTCCCTTCTTTTAATTCCAGAGGGCATGGCAATCGCAGAAGCACTTATTATTGCCGGATGGGCTTATGCCGAAAGCCTGCTTGATGTAAGACAGCTCATGCTTGGAGGCAGTGTTCCGGCAATTAAATCGACTGAAAGCTGGCAGCTAAATCTCTCACAGATTGGACAGATTTTCACTCTTCTCCAAAGCGATACCATTCGCTCCCATTCCGGGCTTAATTATCAAAATTATCTGCATCTTCTTTTGTATTCTTCTTCTGAACAGACACAGGCATTTCGATGCATGGATATGATTGAACAGAATATTCGAACACTTCCAAAACGTTCTTCATTTTACATGGATTCCTGCATTGAAAGCCTGGAGACAGAAACAATTTTTACAGGTCCGCAACAGAAAACCTGGAGTGCTGTACGCACTTACGGGTATGATATGTAACCGATAACCCTTTTTACACTCATGTATTCTCACAAAAGTCAAGTGGATATTCGCAATTAAAAGCCAGGAACTTTTTTGATTCGGTCAAATACCAAAAGACTTCGAGGATATATACATTCCAGGAGGATTTATGGATAAGATAAACGACTCTGTAAATAGAACTGACAGGCTTAATTTAAAATCAAACTATTTAAAATCAACACGAAAGGAAAAATACTCTCTTCAGCCCTCTGCAAGCCTGACTGTAGAAAGTGCATTTGTCTTTCCATTCTTCTTCCTGGCTATTGTAATCCTTGTTTTATTTCTTGATTTATATCGGATTCAGTCAGTCATTCAAGCATCTCTTAGCCAAAGCAGCCGGGAACTCGGAATGTATGCTTACTGCGAATCTGACACTGAATCTTCTCCTGTCGGCGCAGTTTCCAGTGCCCTATGCATCGCTTATGCAAAAACTCAGCTTTCCAACGCACTGAAAGAAGAAGCTCTGCCCCAGATTTTGGGACATAAAAATGGCATCTCTCTTTTGATGTCCTCTTACCAAAATGGACGGATTACTTTAAAAGCCTCTTTTTTATACAAAAGCCCTGTCGCTCTGATTCCACTTCAGCCAATTCCTGTTACCATCGTATCTTCTGTTCATGCATGGACTGGCTATGATTCCAACAATACGGATATGGATACTTCTGATTCCGAAGAAATGGTTTATGTGACCGATTATCAAGGTGTCTATCATACCTTTTCCGATTGTACTTATCTTTCTCTTTCTGTTACAACTGCTTCAAAATCCAATCTTTCTTCTCTTCGCAATGTTTATGGAGAAAAATACCATCCCTGTGAGCGCTGTGTCCGCTCCTCTTCTAACCAGAACACTTTTTATATTACGCAAAGCGGAAACCGTTATCACAGCAGTTCTTCTTGTGGCGGATTGACCCGTCACGTAAGACTTATCAAGAAATCCGAACTACAAAATCTACATCTATGTTCCCGATGCTCACAACGAAATGGAGGTCATTAAATCTATGCAAAGCAAAATCGCTGTCTTATTTTTTTTAGCTTTTATGGGATTGGAAGATTTCAAAGACCAATGCGTCTCCCTTTGGAAAATTTTACTTTTTCTTATAACCGGAATCTTTTATTTCTGTATTCAGTATCAGTGGATTTCAATTCCGATTTTTTCCAAAATGCAGACTTCTCTTACTTCCGGTTTTCCCGCCCTTCCCGCAATTTTTCTTTCCGTTCTGCCCGGAACTGCACTGTTATTATTATGCTGGATTTCAAACGGTGCAATCGGTCTGGCCGACGGATTGATTGTGCTTGCCCTTGGCATCTGGATTGGGTTCTGGGAATTACTTGGAGTCTTATCCGGTGCTTTTTTTCTTTCTTTTTTCGTGGCAGGATTTTTATTCTTCTTTCATAAAAAAAAACGCACTGAAACCATCCCCTTTATTCCATTTTTACTGGCCGGCATGTTCCTGAATCTGTTTTTTTCCCAATCGGTTTAAGGAGGAATTGACATGACAAAGTTAAAACTTCGTGGCAGTTATACTGTAGAAGCTGCCTGTTTAAGCGGTTTATTTCTACTGGTTATTTTTGCCTCTCTTTTTTTAATAATTGGAACACTTCATCATAGCATCCGTACAAATGCATCTCTTGAAGCTTCTGAACTTGGAAGCATACAGTCTGTCAGAAAGAATCAAGACGGGCTCTCTACTGCAAATCTCAGAATCCACTGGGAAACAGGTGGTTATTCTGTTTCCGGAAGCAACCATGAAGTCCTTGTTTCCTTTGAAGAACAATTCCGTTTTCCAATTTTTAACTTAAACTGGCACATCAAAGGCACATCCCATTCTAAAGTGATACAACCGGTTCTTTTTATTGAAAAAATCAAAAAAGCTCAGGCATTGTGCAATATTTCCGGTAGCAATTCCCAATAAAATCACACCAGGATATTCCATATCCCCGCACACAGCTACTGACTCGCAATGAAATAACTTTAACTCTAAAATTTTTATTCAGGAGATAAAAAATATGGATATTTCTTATAAACGTGAACTCAATCACAGCTATCTTATTTTAAAAAATGAAAATCAACAGGCATTATCCGATTACCCTGCAAAGATGCTGTTTTCCAATTCAATTAAAGGACTGTTACCATGCATCCCTCGTCTGATTGATGGAGAAACTTCTCTTTACTATGAAATTACTTCACGGCAAAGTCTGTCTCAAATATATGAAATAAAAAAATTCAATTCTAACGACTTGAAAGCTTTATTTGAAGCACTCTTAAATACAATTACCTGCATGGAGGATTATCTGCTTGACGCTGACCTCCTGCTTCTTTCTCCCGATTACATTTATCAGGATTTTGAATCTTCTTTTTATTTTTGCTGTTTTCCACTTGAACCAGCTTCGTCTGATAAAGATTTTGTCTCTTTAACCGAATATCTTCTGCCTAAAATTAACCATGAAGATAACAATGCCGTACTGTTAGGCTATGGACTTTACAAAGACAGCCTTGAGTCACCACTTTGTCCTGCTCTCTTAAAAACCGCACTTGCAAAATTAAAATCTAAAGAACCTGATGCTCAAAACCTCTATCACTCAAATGTTTTTCAAAAACAGAATCTCCATCCCTATGATGAAGATTCCCCTTCACAAGACGTCATGACGTCCTTTTTTAAAGAAGAGACCTTGCACGAAAAAACTTCTGTCGGGTGGCTGATTGGGATTTTACTTTCACTTTCCGCCTTTTTTGTCTGTATCTATTTCTGCCTGCACTATCGTCTGATTTCTATTTCTCAGGCCATCCTCAATTTCCTTCTTTTTATTCTTCTTGGTGGAGGTTCTCTTCTTATCTTTTTCCTTACTTCAAGACATCAAAAAAAGAAGTCTGAGTCAATTTTTAATTTTGCTTCAGACTTCTTTTCCCATTCAAACTCCTCTTCTAATTCAGATTTCTCCTCTGATTTAGATTTCTCCTCTGATTCAGGTTTTTCTTCTAATCCAATTTCTTCCAACTCAAATTTTTCTTCTGATTTTGAAGCTTCTACGCCTCAAATGCCAAACCCTCAATCTCCCGCCTGTTCTTCCGACACAGTACTGCTTCAACCAGACAACTCTGCCCAAACACCATCTGCCTCTCTGACTGTTTTTGAAAATGGACAGCCCCTCACCGTTTTCTTAACGGAAGAATTTCTGCTTATCGGAAAACATCCTGAACTTGCCGGTCTCTGCCTCTCTATTCCAACTGTCAGCCGTCTGCATGCCAGAATCCGAAAAGATGCCGCCTGCTTTTTCATTATGGATTTAAATTCCAAAAACGGAACTTTTATAAACGGTAAACCACTTTCTCCTCAGGAAGAATATCAGCTTTGTGATAACGATAAGATTCAAATCAGCGAAGTAGAGCTTATCTTTCATGACTCACAGATTAATCTTAACAAACGATAAAATCTGCAAATTTCGCATTTACTACCCTTGCCAGCTCCTGCGGATTTACTTTTATTGTAGACCCAATCCTTCCCCCACTGACATAAATCATGTCAAAGGTTTCGGCACTTTCCTGAATAATCGTCGGATACAGTTTTTTCATACCAAGTGGACTGCATCCTCCACGAACATAACCTGTTACTTTTGTAATATCTTTTACATGAATCATTTCGATTGATTTTTCGCCCAGCACTTTTGCTGCTTTCTTTAAATCTACTTCTTCTGCAATCGGAATGACCAGCACATAATATTCTTTGCTTTTTCCCTGCGCTACCAGTGTTTTAAAAGACTGTTCCACCGGTGCACCGGTCTTTTCTGCAGTATGAAGCCCATCGATAAATTCATCACACTCATAATTAATTGTTTCATAAAAAATTTTGTTTTTGTCCAAAATTCTCATTGCGTTTGTTTTTACTTCTTTGTCCTTATGTTTTGCCATTTTTACTTTCCTCGTTTTTGTTGCTTACAAATTCATTTCTTTACATATACTAAAGTATAAACGAACTCACTTTAAATTTCAATGAAAGCAGAAAGGATGCCTGCCATGAATTCTAATTTTAAAAATCATTCACCTGATTTTATTTCTGATAAATACAATGTAGAGTTCAGCTCCAGACATGACTTTGACGGTCTTGCCACCACAGAAATGACCGGTCTGATTTATCGTGCTCCTGTCTCTTCTGATGAACTGGATTCCTATAAAAGGCTCTGTCCATTTTCACCAGAACAATACTGCGACGATTAATTAGTCACTATTTTTCTGGCTTCCCGACGCAAATGTCTGGGGAGTCAGAAATGGAGCAAAAAACTCCTGAATACTTTCTAACGTAAATTCCTCTTCAGAATATTTATGAATTCCATGTGCTTTGGCAAGTTCCTCTGTATAATCCGAAAGTTTATAAACTGCACAGTTTGTCTTTCCAGTATCATAGTGCATGACAAGTGGCTGCATTGAATAATCAGAAACCGTTACTTTTCCTGTATCTAAATCTTTCTTTAATGTAAATTTTGCCATGCCTTCTAACAACTCCGGAATTGCTTCCTGCGTAGACACAAAATTTCCAAGTGAATAATACACCAGCATCTGACCGCCATCTGCTCTTTCTTTCATGCCAAAGGCACGTATTACATGTGGATGGGAACAAATCGTAATATCAACACCCTGACTGGCAAGAAAATCAATTCGATTTTCTGTATCCTCATCGATATCCGTCGTATCTTCCACACCGGTATGTAAAAATACAATTACAACATCACTTTCCGACTTTGCAGTTTCAATATCTTTTGCGACCTGTTCTTCATCAAATACATCAATCGAATAACTTTCATCCTCCGGAAGAGGGGTTGCCTCATTTAAGCCAAATGTATAATTCATCATCGCAATTTTAAAATTTTTCTTTTCTACTACCTGTATACGATTGCGCTCCTCATCCTGCTGATCTTTATGGATTCCAAGCAGAGTAACATTTGGATGACTGGTTCGCCAGAATGTTACAGAATTTAAGATTCCGGCTTTTCCTTTATCATAAGCATGATTACTTGCCTGTGTCACAATGTTAAATCCAGCTTTTATCAGCGCATCTCCACCTTCAAGCGGGGAAGCAAACTCCGGATATCCGGCAACTTCATCATGATTATTCACAAAAACTGTTTCCTGATTCACTGCCGAAAGATCCGCCTCTTCAATTTCTTTTTTTACGTTTTGATACAGAAAATCAAAATTCCAGGCTCCCGAATCTGTTTTTCCTTCTTCTAAAATAGCATCGTGATACAGATTATCGCCAACCGCAATCATAGACAGTGTATTTTCTTTTTCTAATTCTTCTTGTTTCTGTTTTGCCAGTTTTTCCTGCTTTGCTTTTGTCACAGCAGCCTGTTCTGCTTTCTTACGGTTATTTTTTACAATATTTACCCCTGCTGTTATTATAACAATTATCATAATAATGCCAGCCAGCAACATTTTTTGTCTCCTAACCTGTTTTTTTCGACGACGTTCTCTGATTTTTTTCTGGCGTTGTCTCTCTTCCAGTCTTGCCCGTTCTTCCTGATTCATAAATTTCCCCCTTCGATTTCTATGTACTCTCAAAATTATTATATACCTGCTTTTGCAACTCACATCTCATTATAGCAAAGTTCTAAAAAAATAAAAAGAGAACTTTATGCGCCTCTGTCCACGTAAAGTTCTCTTTTGTATTTCATTCTGATAATTCACTCAAATGATACCACGAATTGCCTTACTGTAATACAGTTCGTGCAATTCTGTAATCATTAGATACGATTCACACCAGTATCTCTTGCTGCTTTTGCAACTGCTTCAGATACCACTTTTGCAACTCGTTTATCAAATGGATTTGGAATAATGTAATCTTCTGCAAGATCTTTCTCATCAACCAGTCCTGCGATTGCATAAGCTGCTGCAACTTTCATCTCATCGTTAATGTCTTTTGCTCTGACATCTAATGCGCCACGGAAAATTCCAGGGAAAGCAAGTACGTTATTAATCTGGTTCGGGAAGTCACTTCTTCCTGTTCCGACAACTGCTGCACCTGCTTTTTTCGCAAGGTCAGGCATAATTTCCGGTACCGGATTTGCCATCGGGAAGAGGATTGGTTTTTCAGCCATGGATTTCACCATTTCTTCTGTTACCGCACCCGGCGCAGATACACCGATAAATACATCAGCGCCTTTGATTACTTCTTCAAGACTTCCTTTTTCTTTATCCAGATTGCAGATTTTTGCCATTTCCTGTTTTTCTGCATTTAAGCCCTCACGACCTTCATAAATCGCACCTTTTCTGTCGCACATGATTACTCGTTTTAATCCAAGGCTTACTAACAGTTTAATGATTGCGATTCCTGCTGCACCAGCACCTGAAGTAACAACTTTTACTTCATCCAATTTCTTTCCTGTCAATTTTAACGCATTAATTAATGCTGCTGCTGTTACAACTGCTGTACCATGCTGGTCATCATGGAAAATCGGAATATCACAGCACTCTTTTAATTTTCTTTCAATTTCAAAGCATCGAGGAGCGGAGATATCTTCCAGATTGACACCGCCAAAACTTCCAGCCAGTAAACGAACAGTGTTTACAATTTCATCTACATCGTTACTTCTTACACATAACGGGAAAGCATCCACATCAGCAAATGCCTTAAATAAAACACATTTTCCTTCCATAACAGGCATACCTGCTTCCGGTCCAATGTTTCCGAGTCCAAGAACTGCGCTTCCGTCTGTCACAACAGCTACCATGTTATGACGTCTTGTATATTTATAAGATAAATCAACATCTTCTGCAATTTTCAGACACGGTTCTGCAACACCTGGTGTATAAGCTACAGAAAGGTCTTCTGGTGTCTCCAGTTTTGCACGGCTGACAACTTCAATTTTACCGCTCCATTCCTCGTGCTGTTTTAAAGCAAATTCTTTTGCATCCATGACGTACTCTCCTTTTGTTTAGTAGAAATTTTATTTTTCGTTTTCAAAGTATCCACAGCTGTCTTTCTTCATTTGCTGTCTGCGCCTATTATAGCATAGGCAAAATTAAAGGGCAACTTTATGATTGATAATTTTTGTCAACAAAATTATCCAATACCTTTATAAATTAATCCCAAAATAAAGATAATGATAGAAAGCGGAACATACACATATTTTGCCACCGGTTTAAATATTACCGGAAGTGGCTTCTTTCTTCCAAGTTCCAGTTCTTCTTTTATTTTATCAAAACCTAATACATAATAAATAGAAATTGCACCCAGTACTGCACCAAACGGAACAATGATAATGGTAATAAAATCCATCCAGTTTCCAACTCTGGTTTCTTCTTCCAATAATAACCCGATTAAAAATGTAATTGCGCCACAAAGCAAAACAGATTTTGTTCTCCCGATTTTAAAACGATTTTGCCAGCTCTCAATTACTGCCTCAAACATATTAATCAGAGAAGTAATTCCGGCAAAGCAGACGGATAAGAAGAAGAGAACTGAGAATAGTCTTCCCATCGGCATCTGTTTAAATACATTTGGCAAAGTAATAAACATTAAAGATGGTCCTGCGGATGGCTCAATTCCAAAGGCAAACACCGCCGGCATAATAGCAAGCGCTGCAAGCAGTGCCGCAATTGTATCAAAGATAAGTGTCTGTAAAGAAGATTTTACAATATCCTCATTCTTTGGCAGATAAGAACCATACACAATCATTCCTGAACCTGTAATCGACAATGAGAAAAATGCCTGTCCCATCGCCATAACCCAGGTATTTACATTTAAAAGTGCTTTCCAGTTCGGCACAAATAAGAAACGGTATCCCTCATGTGAACCCTCTAAGAAAAAGACACGCACTGCAAGTCCCGCAAATAAAATAAAAAATAACGGCATCAGTACTTTATTTGCCCGTTCAATCTGAGATGCGGCTCCTACTAATAAAATGATAACCGTAATCGCCACAATCATCATATGCCACGGAACGTTTTTCATGGATGCAGTAACTCCGGCAAAAAATTCTGCGGAATCCTCTTTCAGCACGGTATTGGTTACTGACGCACCTAAATATCTTAAGACCCATCCAATAATAATCGAATATCCGATTGCAATTCCAAGTGAACCCATAAGCGGAATCCAGCCTAAAATTTTTCCAAGTTTTTCCTGTTTTCTTTCTTTAAAACAATAAGCGTACACCCCAAGCGTTCCTGTTCCTACTTTTCTTCCTGATGCAAATTCTGCGGATAACCCGACAAATCCAAACAACAGAATAAAAAACAGATACGGAATTAAAAATGCTGCTCCGCCATACTCTCCAAGACGATATGGAAACATCCAGATATTTCCCAGACCGACTGCTGAACCTACACAGGCCAATACAAAACCAATTGAGCTTGTAAAGCTCCCATTTTTATGTTTCTCCATTTTTCCCCTTTCCAACTTCACAATTTTACACTTTATAGTCTTAAATAGAGTAACAAAAAATCCATAAAAAGTCAAATCTTTTAACGTCCGTAATTCACGGACTTTGTGCCATTTAAAGATGTTTTTTTTACGTCTTTATGCTATACTGAAACTGCTTTGTTGTACTAATACAATATTAATTATTCTACAATTTTTCAAAGACTTTTTCTCACTCACAAAAGTCTTTGTTGGGAGGACATCTATGGATACTTTTACCTTTATTCTTGAAATTATCGGCACAATTGCATTTGCATCTTCAGGTGCAATGATCGCCATCGAAAAAAAAATGGATATTTTTGGCGTAAACATTTTAGGAGCGACTACCGCCGTCGGTGGCGGAATGATGCGTGATATTATTCTCGGCGTCACTCCTCCTGCTGCATTTTCCAAACCGGTATATGTGTTATTTTCGGTGCTGACTGCTACCCTGCTGTTTACAATTGTCTACACCAATCCTTCTATCTTAGATTCTGGGTTTAAAAGTAAATATTACGATACCATCATGCTTTTATGTGATACGCTCGGACTTGGAATCTTTACTGTAGTCGGGATTCAGGCTGCCGCAAATGTTATGAACAAAGACAATGCCTTTTTCTTTGTTTTTGTCGGAGTATTGACCGGAGTCGGGGGTGGTGTAGTTCGTGATATCATGGCAGGCGAAACCCCTTATATTCTGGTTCGGGAAATTTATGCCTGCGCTTCCATTGCCGGAGGTGCTGCCTGTGTGATATGCCGAAACTCTGTCGGTGAAGCCGCCGGTGCAATTATCGGCTTGATTGTGACTGTCGTCATCCGTCTCCTCGCTTCCTATTTTCATTGGAATTTATGGAGAATCCGTTAATTAGGGGTTTCATTCTTTTTTTCAGAGTGTTATACTCTTAAATTAGAAAACATTTTGAAAAGGAGCGATAACCACTATGAGTAAAGCAGATGAAGTAAGAAAAGCAATGGTAGCTGCGATGAAAGCAAAAGACAAAGAAAGAAAAGACTCTCTGTCCATGCTCTTATCCGCACTGAAAAACAAAGCAATTGATAAAAGAGAAGATTTAACAGAAGCAGAAGAAAATGAAGTTGTCTTAAAAGAAATCAAACAGACAAAAGAAACCTTAGAAATGACTCCTGCTGACAGAACTGATATTATCGAAGAATGCAGCAAACGCATCGCCGTATACGAAGAATTTGCACCAAAAATGTTAAATGAAGACGAAATCAAAACAGTAATCGATGGAGTTTTAAAAGAACTTGAAATTGAAACACCAACCGGAAAAGATAAAGGACGCATCATGAAAGTCCTGATGCCAAAAGTAAAAGGAATTGCAGATGGCAAACTGGTAAATCAGGTACTTGCAGGTATGATGCAGTAATTTCTAATTCAAAATAAAATTCAAAATACTAATTTTCAGGTAGTGTAAATTATTTTGTGTAAACCTCTTGAATTGATGAAAAAATCATTGAT
>OGKG01003401.1_pt1 | contig 14913 bp, 14 predicted proteins | sample 1572201 | NCBI WGS metagenome assembly OGKG01 (sample SAMEA2582146, study PRJEB24529) | metagenome | biome: Human gut stool | place: China | collected 2011 | reverse complement strand
TCACCATCGCATCGCTGGGCACCCGCGTGGCGCTGGCCTACCTGCTCTCGGCCACCCCGCTGGGGGTCACGGGCATCTGGCTCAGTGTGCCCATTGGCTGGGCACTGGCGGACGCCATTGGCATTGGCTATTATTTCAAAAATAAGAAAACGAAGGCAGCAGCATGAAAACCGTCTGCCTTATGTGCCATGGCGAGACGCTTTTCAAGGGGATGGATCTGGACGCTTTGGCGCCGGGGTGATGGATTTAATATAAGATGCTTGCGGTAAATTAAGAATCGGCGAAGTCCTCTCACCAGTTGCGTGGGAGGGCCTTTTTGCGCCCAAAACAGGGATTTACACAACGAAAACTTTTGTTTGGTTTGATAAATACTTGTGAAAGAACTGTAAAAGCTAAAACTTTTTAGATAAAACTCTTGACATCCGACCGGAATTCGATATAATGGCCTTGTTCGACAACTCAAAAACTTTAGGTAAACAATTTGAAACACACAAGATAAACCATTTGATAAAAGGAGACCATTACTATGACTTTCGATGAGATGAAGAAGATCGTTGTTGATACCCTGAACTGCGAGGAGGACAAGGTGACCATGGAGGCCAGCCTGACCGAGGACCTGGAGGCCGACAGCCTGGATGCTGTGGAACTGAACATGGCTCTGGAAGATGCATTCGGCGTCTCCATCTCCGATGAGGAGCTGGCCAACATGAAGACCGTGGGCGATATCTTTAACTACCTGACGGCCCACGCGGAATAAGGTACTGAGGCAAGCGAGATGAACGATATCAGAGACCTGCTCCCCGGCGGCAAAATGCGGGAACGCACGTTCCAGCTCAAGGCCCGGCGTGACGTCGGCGTGGCCTGGACAGAACCCCAGTTTGTGGAGTGTAAGCAGTGTGGCCGCCGCACTACCCGGCAGATCTGGGCCAAAAGCTTTTTCGTCTGCCCCAACTGCGGCTTCCACCTGCCCATCGGCGGCTACTATCGGCTCAGCCTTGTGCTGGACCATGGCAGTTTCCGGGAGCTGGATGAGTCGCTGCCTCCGCAGGATGTCCTCCATTTCCCGGGCTATCCGGAAAAGCTGGCAGGGGCAACGGCGAAGACAGGCCTGAGCGAAGCTGCCGTCACGGCCGTGGGTCGGATCGGCGGCGTGGCCTGCGTGGCCGCGGTGCTGGACAGCCGCTTCTTTATGGGCAGCATGAGCACGGCTGTGGGCGATAAGATCACCCGCGCCATTGAGTATGCTACCAGCAAGCACCTGCCTCTGGTCATCTTTTCGGCCAGCGGCGGCGCCCGGATGCAGGAGGGCATTTTCAGCCTGATGCAGATGGCCAAGACCAGCGCTGCCATTGAGCGCTTTTCCAGCAAGGGCGGGCTGTACATCAGTGTGCTGACCCACCCCACCACGGGCGGTGTCACCGCCAGCTTTGCCAGCCTGGGCGATATCATGCTGGCCGAGCCCGGGGCACTCATCGGCTTTGCCGGCCCCCGCGTCATCGAGCAGACCATCGGCGAGACACTGCCGGCGGGCTTCCAGCGCAGTGAGTTCCAGCTGGAGCACGGCTTTGTGGATAAGGTGGTGCCCCGCAGTGAGCTGCGCGCTACGCTGATCCAGCTGCTGCAGCTCCACGCAGAGGGAGGAAGACGGAATGATTAAAGACCTTTTGGAGCAGCTTGCTCCGCTGGATGCCCAGATCGCAGCCCTGCGCGGCAATGCAGCCGACGAAGAGAGCGATATGAGCGCCATCATGGCCCATGCCTCTGAGCTGGCGGAGCTGGCTGTGGAGGAGGATGAGATCCTCCGCAGCTGTGGCCCGCTGACCGCCGAGGACCGGGTCTTTTTGGCTCGGCATCCGGCCCGCCCCCACATCGACGAGACCGTCAACGCCCTGTTTACCGATTTCTTTGAGCAGTGCGGTGACCGCCAGTGCCGGGAAGACCGGGCCATTCTGGGCGGCATCGCCAAATTCCACGGGATGCCCGTGACCGTCATCGGTCACCGCAAGGGTGCCACACTGGAAGAAAACATGGCCTGCAATTTTGGAATGCCGGGCCCCGAGGGGTACCGCAAGGCTCTGCGCCTGATGAAGCAGGCCGAAAAATTTGGCCGCCCCATCATTACCTTTATTGACACGCCGGGCGCTTACCCCGGCAAGGAAGCCGAGGAACGGGGTCAGGGCGAGGCCATCGCCCGCAACCTGATGGAGATGAGCGGCCTGACTGTGCCCATCATCGCCGTCGTTACGGGCGAGGGCTCCAGCGGCGGTGCACTGGCATTGGGCGTGGCAAACCACATCCTCATGCTGGAAAACGCCGTTTACTCGGTGCTCAGTCCGGAGGGCTTTGCCAGCATCCTGTGGAAAGATTCTTCCCGCAGCGGCGAGGCCTGTGAGCTGATGAAGCTGACGGCCCAGGACCTCTATCGGGATGGGATTGTGGAAGAGATCATCCCGGAGCCGGTGGGCGGCGCGCAGCGCAGCCACGCGGCTCTGTACGCGGCGCTGGACACGGCCCTGAAAAACCATCTGCGCACTCTCTGCAAGATGAACGGCAAGGCTCTGGCCGAGCAGCGCTATAAAAAATACCGCCAGATCGGGGAAACGAGGAAAGCATGAACGGGTTACAGCTGATCGCAACCGGCGGGGCACTGCCCGGCCGCACGGTCACCAACGAAGATCTGAGCCGCGTCGTGGACACCAGCGACGAGTGGATCACCACTCGCACGGGCATCCGCACCCGGCACTGGTGCACGGAGGGGGAGAGCGCGGCCACCCTGGCAATCGCAGCCGCCCGGCAGGCGCTGGAACGCAGCGGCCTGGCCCCGGAGCAGATCGCCTGTTGTGTCTGTGCTACCCTCTCGGCCCCGGACGCGACCCCGAGCGTGGCCTGTCAGGTACAGCGTGCGCTGGGCCTGCCTGAGGATCGCCCGGCACTGGACGTGAACGCGGCCTGCTCCGGTTTTGTCTACGGCACCGCCGTGGCCCGCGGCCTGCTCACCACACTGGGCGGGAAGTATGCGCTGGTGGTAGGGTGCGAGGCCCTTTCCCGTCTGATGGACCCAACCGACCGCTCTACCTGTGTCCTCTTTGGAGATGGCGCGGGCGCGGCCGTTTACGCGCTGGCCGATACTCCTTTCGCCATCACGCTGGGAGCCCGGGGCAATGATGCCATCCACGCAGGCGGGCCTGATCGGGCTGGTTCTGCGCCCATTACCATGGACGGCAAGGCTGTTTTCCGCTTTGCGGTGGATGCCCTGCCCAAGAGCTTGAACAAGGTTTTGGCTGAGACAGGACTGACGCTGGACGATCTGGACTGGGTGGTCTGCCATCAGGCCAACAGCCGGATCATCGACCACTGCATCAAACACCTGAATGCCGACCCGGCCAGGTTCTACAAGAACATGGACCGCCACGGCAACACCAGTGCTGCCAGCATTCCGGTGGCCCTCAATGAGCTGGCCGAAGCAGGGAAGCTGACTCCCGGCCAGCGGGTGGCCTGCATTGGCTTTGGCGGCGGCCTCACCTGGGGCGGCATGATTCTGACATACAAAGGTTGAAAAAATGAAACTTCTAAACGAGATTCTGGGGACGAAGTACCCCATCATTCAGGGCGGTATGGCCAACATTGCCACCGGCGAGTTTGCGGCCGCCTGCTCCAATGCGGGGGCCCTGGGCCTCATCGGCGCGGGCGGAATGCGGGATGGGGATACCCTGCGGGAGAACATCCGCCGCTGCAAGGCATTGACCGACCAGCCCTTTGGCGTCAACATCATGCTGATGCACCCTCTTGCAGATGAGTTTGCAAAGATCGTGGTGGAAGAGGGCGTGCAGGTGGTCACCACCGGCGCGGGCAACCCGGGCAAGTATATCCAGATGTGGAAAGAAGCCGGCATCAAGGTCATCCCCGTGGTGGCCGCCGCCGTGCTGGCAAAGCATCTGGAGCCGCTGGGCGTGGATGCCATCATCGCCGAAGGCACCGAGAGCGGCGGCCATGTGGGCGAGATGACCACCATGGCGCTGGTGCCCCAGGTAGTGGATGCCGTCAATGTCCCGGTTATCGCGGCGGGCGGCATTGCCGATGGCCGCCAGCTGGCAGCAGCTTTTGCGCTGGGGGCCTGCGGTGCTCAGGTGGGCACCTGCCTGCTGGTGAGCGAGGAGTGCCCCATCCACGAAAACTACAAAGCGGCCCTCCTCCGGGCCAAGGACAGTGACACCATCGTGACCGGCCGCATCGGCGGCACCCCCGTCCGTGTTTTGAAAAACCGGATGAGCCGGGAATATGTCCGGCAGGAAAAGGCCGGTGCCGATAAGATGGAGCTGGAAAAATACACGCTGGGCAGCCTGCGCCGTGCCGTCTTTGAGGGCGACACTGCCACGGGCAGCCTGATGGCCGGTCAGGTGGCCGGAATGCTCCATGAGGTGCGCCCGGTGGCTGCCATTCTGGATGAGCTGTGGGAGAGTGGGAGGCAGCGCATGGCCGCGCTGAGTGAGCTATGCTGACCCTCGCGGGCAAACCCCTTGCAGTCCCCATTTTACAGGGCGGCATGGGCGTGGGCGTTTCCCTGGGCGGGCTGGCCGGAGCCGTGGCGGCCTGCGGCGGCATGGGGTGCATCTCCACCGCTGACACCGGCTACCGGGAACCGGATTTTGCCAAAGACCCGGTCGGCGCCAACCGCCGCGCCCTGGCGGCGGAGATCAAAAAAGCAAAAGAGATCGCCAATGGTGCGGGCCTTGTGGCCATCAACGCCATGGTTGCCACCCAGAACTATGCCGACGCCGTGAAAACAGCGGTGGAGGCGGGAGTGGACGCCATCGTCTCGGGGGCCGGGCTCCCGCTGGAGCTGCCCGGTCTGGTGGAAAAAGCCGATGTGGCGCTGGCACCCATCGTATCCAGCGGCCGGGCGGCCAAGCTGATCTTGCGCCGCTGGGCCAAATCCTTTGGCCGTACCGCTGATTTTGTGGTCATTGAGGGCTGCAAGGCGGGCGGACACCTTGGCTTTTCTGAGGAAGAGCTGCTGGCAGGCAAATGCCAGACCTTAGATGAAATTCTGCCGGAAGTCCTTGCGGAGGTAAAACCCTACGAGGAGCAGTTCGGCCACGCCATCCCCGTGTTTGTGGCGGGCGGCGTTTACACGGGCGAGGACATCGCCCACTATGCCCGGCTGGGAGCCGCCGGTGCCCAGCTGGCCACACGATTCATCCCGACCTATGAGTGCGACGCCAGCCAGACCTATAAAGATGTCCTGCTGGCGGCACAGCCGGAGGATGTCCGTATCATCCACAGCCCGGTGGGAATGCCCGGCCGGGCGCTGAACACCCCGCTGGTGCAGAAGCTGGCCGAGGGCCTGCGCTTCCCCCCGAAACGGTGCGCCCGCTGCCTGAAAGCCTGCGACCCTGCAAAAGTACCCTACTGCATTACCCACGCGCTGATTGAAGCGGTCAAGGGCAATGTGGAGGAGGGCCTGTTCTTCTGCGGGGCCAACGTGGGGCAGCTGGACCGGATGCGCAGCGTCCGGGAGCTGATGGATGAACTGATGGACGATTGGAGGAAACACCAATGAAACTTGCCATTCTTTACGCCGGGCAGGGCAGTCAGCACCCCGGCATGGGCAAAGACCTTTACGAAGCATATCCCGCTTTCCGGGCCGCTTTTGATGCCGCCGCGCTGGATTTTGACCTGCACAGCGTCTGCTTTGAAGACCCGGACGGCGTTTTGAATCAGACCGAATACACCCAGCCCTGCATGGTGGCCTTTGCGGCCGGCGTGACTGCTGTTTTGCAGGAAAACGGCGTCAAGGCGGATGATCTGGCCGGCCTCTCGCTGGGTGAGTATTCCGCCCTGCAGGCCGCCGGTGTCTTTACGGCCAAGCAGGCGGTGGAACTGGCGGCTTACCGCGGCAAGGCGATGGCCGATGCCGCCAAAGGCATCGACTGCGGCATGACCGCTGTGATGAACCTGGACCGGGACGCCCTCGCCAAATGCTGCGAAGAGGCTTCCGCACTGGGTGTTGTTCAAATCTGCAATTACAACTGCCCGGGTCAGCTGGTCATCGGCGGCGAGAAAGCCGCTGTGGAAAAGGCTGCCGAGCTGGCAAAAGCCGCCGGTGCCCGCCGCTGCATCCCCCTCAAGGTCAGCGGCCCGTTCCACACCCGGCTGATGGCCCCGGCAGGGGACGCGCTGGCCAAGCGCTTTGCCACTGAGAACTTCGGAGAGATGAAAACTCCCGTTCTCTTCAACTGCTTAGGCCATGAAAAGAGCGCGGAGGATTCCATCCCGGCGCTGCTGGAAAAGCAGGTGCAGAGCAGTGTTTACATGGAGGATACCCTCCGCCGCCTGGGTGAGCTGGGCGTCACCGAGATCCTGGAAGTTGGCCCGGGCAAGGCACTGAGCGGCTTTGTCAAAAAGACGCTGGGCCCGGACGTGCCCTGCACTGCCGTGGAAACGGCGGAGGAGCTGGCCGCGTTCCTGACCAGCTGGAAGGAGGCCCACGCATGAGCGAAGCCGTGGTGAAGCGTGCTGCCGTTGTCACCGGCGGCAGCCGGGGCATTGGCCGGGCGGTCTGCGTGGCACTGGCCCGGCAGGGCTGCAATGTGGTGGTCAACTACTGCCACGGTGTGGATGCTGCTGCTGAGACGGTGGCCCAGTGCACCACTCTGGGCGTGCAGGCTGTGGCCGTACAGGCCGATGTCTCCACCGCCGAGGGCTGTAAAAAACTGTTTGAAGAGGCGGTCAACGCCTTTGGCCGGGTGGATATCCTCGTGAACAACGCCGGTGTCACCCGGGATAATTTGATCCTGCGGCTGAGCGAGGAGGATTTTGACAAAGTCCTCAACGCCAACCTCAAGGGAGCGTTCCTCTGCTGCAAGGAGGCTGCCCGCCGGATGGTCCGTCAGCGCTCTGGCCGGATCATCAACCTGAGCAGCGTGGTGGCCCTGCGGGGCAATGCGGGCCAGACCAACTACGCCGCCAGCAAGGCAGGCCTCATCGGTCTGACCAAGAGCCTGGCCCGGGAGCTGGCCAGCCGCGGCGTTACGGTCAATGCGGTAGCCCCCGGCTTTATTGCAACGGATATGACGGCTGTCCTGCCCGAAGCGGTTCAGGCGGAAATGACAAAGGGCATCCCGCTGGGCCGTGTGGGCCAGCCGGAGGATGTGGCAAACGCGGTGGCGTTCCTCGCTGCCGAACAAAGCGGCTATCTCACCGGGCAGGTGCTCTGTGTAGACGGCGGCATGGCAATGTAAAAGGAGAAATTCTCTTATGGAAAAACGCAGAGTCGTGATTACGGGCCTTGGCACCGTGAACCCGCTGGGCAACACCACCGCCGAGAGCTGGGCCGCTGCCAAAGCAGGCAAGTGCGGCATTGGGCCCATCACCCAGTTTGACGCCAGCGAATTCAAGTGCAAGCTGGCCGCTGAGGTCAAAAACTTTGACCCCGAGACGGTTGTGGATAAAAAAGAGGCCCGCAAGATGGCCCGGTTCACCCTGCTGGCCCTGGGTGCTGCGGCAGAGGCTCTGGCCGACAGCGGCCTGGATCTGGCCGCAGAGGGCGAACACATCGGTGTCAGCGTGTCCAGCGGCATCGGCGGCCTGCCCACCATCGAGGAGCAGCACAGCCGTGGTCTGGAAAAGGGAATGGAAAAGGTCAGCCCTTATTTTGTCCCGATGGCCATTGCCAACATGGCAGCGGCCCAGATCGCCATTCGCTTTGGCCTCAAGGGGATGTGCACCTGCCCGGTCACGGCCTGCGCGGGCGGCACCAACGCCGTGGGCGATGCCTTCCATCGCATCCGGGATGGCTATGAGCCCATCATGGTCTGCGGCGGTGCCGAGAGCTGCATCAGCCCGCTGGGCATCGGCGGTTTTACCAGCATGAAAGCCCTCTCCACGGCCCAGGACCCGGAGGCAGCCAGCCTGCCCTTTGACGCCCGCCGCGGCGGCTTTGTCATGGGCGAGGGCAGCGGCATCCTCGTGCTGGAAAGCCTTGAACACGCCCAGGCGCGCGGTGCCAAAATTTACGCGGAAGTAGTGGGTTACGGTGCCAACTGTGACGCCTACCACTTTACCGCCCCGGCTCCCGGCGGCGTGGGGGCCATTGGCTGCATGAAGCAGGCGCTGGCCGACGCGAATGTGGCCCCCGGGCAGGTGGACCACATCAATGCCCATGGCACAGGCACCCACATGAACGACAGTTGTGAGACGGCGGCCATCCATGCGGTCTTCGGCGAGCACGCAAAGCAGATCGCGGTCGTCTCTACCAAGAGCATGACGGGCCACCTGCTGGGCGGTGCCGGCGGTGTGGAAGCGGTGTTCACGGCGCTGGCCCTGCGGGACCAGTTCGCCCCGCCCACCATCCACTATGAGCAGCCGGATCCGGAGTGTGACCTGGACTATGTGCCCAATGTGGGCCGGGAAATGTCCATGACCTACGCGTTGAGCAACAGCCTGGGCTTTGGCGGCCACAACGCCTGCCTGCTGCTGCGCAAGTGGGAGGGCTGAACCATGGCGGAACCTCGCACCGCGCGTGAAAACGCAAACAGCCTCACCTCGGAGCAGATCGCGGCCATCCTGCCGCACCGCTACCCGTTTGCACTGGTGGACCGCATCCTGGACTATGAACCGGGCCAGTGGGCCATCGGCCGCAAGTGTGTTTCCCGCAATGAGGAATTTTTCTGCGGCCACTTCCCAGGTCAGCCTGTCATGCCGGGCGTCCTCATCCTGGAAGCGCTGGCTCAGACCGGGGCCGTCGCGGCTCTCAGCCTGCCGGAAAACGCGGGCAAACTGGCCCTCTTTGGCGGCATCAAGAATGCACGCTTCCGCAAACAGGTCACGCCGGGGGATGTGCTCACCCTCCACTGTGAGCTGGTGGAACAGCGGGGCCCGGTGGGCATCGGCAAGGCGTCCGCCTATGTGGACGGCAAGTGCGCCGCCACCGCCGAGCTGACCTTTGTGCTGACCGACCGCACCGAATAACAAAAACGAGAAAAGCACTCCGGAGCTGCAGAGATGCTGCGGCTCTGGGGTGCTTTTTTGCCAAAAACAGGCGGCAGCGGATAGCGCTCCCAAAAGGTGTTTGAAATGGTGCATAAAATGCACAAAAATGTGAGGATATGCAGTACCATTTCTTGAACGGGGTTGCGCCGAAAAGCTTTTCGTGTTATGATTGTTCAAAGAAAGAAACAAACACCATCAGACGTTGACCGGAATGGAGCAAACGAACCATGGCAAAGCTGGAAACGTGCGGAGGAAAGGGTTTGGCACAGCAGGGATCCAAAGATGTGTTTTTAGAGGAACTGGAAGATTTTTTGCGGGAAAACGCGGAACGGCGCATGTGTATGGCGGCCGTGGATGTGGAGCATTTCAAGCTGGATGAGGCGGGCTGCAACTGGGAGCAGTACAGTCCCTCCATGCGGGAAAAGCTCAAGCAGCGCCAGCAGTTGCTCATTGAGATAGAGCGGGCGCTGCAGAACAAGGAATTCTGCTTTTACTTACAGCCCAAGTGCAACAGCATGACCCACGCCATTGTGGGGATGGAAGCGCTGGTGCGCTGGAACCACCCCACCCGGGGCATCGTGTCGCCCGGGGAGTTTGTGCCCCTGATGGAAGAGACGGGCCTCATCACCCGGCTGGACCTCTACCTGTGGGAAGAGGTCTGCCAGATGCTCCACGGCTGGAAAGCCCGGAACGAGAACATGGTGCCCATCTCGGTCAATGTCTCCATTGCGGATATCGCGGCGCTGGATGTGGCGCAGGTGCTCTGGGAGCTGGTGCAGAAATATCAGCTGGAGCCCAAACTGCTGCTGGTGGAGATCACCGAGAGTATGCTGGCCCAAAACCTGAAAATGGTGGAAAACACCATCGCGGCCCTCCACCGCAAGGGCTTTGCCGTGCTGATGGATGATTTTGGCAGCGGCTATTCCTCCCTGAATGTGCTCCGCAATACCAGCGTGGATGCCATCAAGCTGGATATGCAGTTCATCGTGCGGGACAGTGAAAGCAGCAAGGGCAGGCAGATCGTGGAATCGGTCATCGAGATGGCCAGGCGGCTGAACCTGCCCATCATCGCCGAGGGCGTGGAGACGCAGGAGCAGGTGTTCATGCTCCAGTCCATGGACTGCCTTTACACCCAGGGGTACTATTTTTATAAGCCCATGGCCGTGAAACAGGCCGAGGAGCTGCTTGCGCAGCCTGCCATGGAAAATTACTGGGACCTGCGCCGGGACATGACCCGCCGGAATTACAAGGCCTTCACGGGCGGTCTTGTGAGCGAAAAGAGTGCCATTGCCCTGCAGGCGTTTCAGATCCTGGCCGATAACGCCCTGCTGCTGGCCCGCCTGGATCTGGTTACAGGGGAATACCGCATTGTCAAGCGGGACGAACGGCTGATGGGCGTTTCCGAAGAGAAACCACTTCAGCTGGAAAGCTACTGCGAGCAGCTGGTGGCCGAAAAAGCCATCCACCCGGAGGATGCAGCGCAGTTCCGCGCGCAGGCGAAGCTGGAGCTGCTTCAGGCGGCATTGTTCCGGGAGCGGCGCTCGGTGATCTGCCGCTGCCGCCAAATGGTGGCGGGGAAGTATGTCTGGGTACGCATCAAGGTGCTGCCCTGCAAAGACTGCAGCCCGGAAGACCCCTGGGCTGTGGTGGTCGCGCGGGAAGAATTTCCCGAGGAATAACGGTTTTATCAAGGCCCTCTGCCGTGGTGCAGGGGGCCTTGTGTGCTGTCTGGCGGCAAAATCTAAAGCAAAGATTAAGATTTCCTAAGAAAAATCCAATGGAAAAGCCGGGCCGTTGCTGATATACTGAAAACGGTAAACGCTGGAAACGTGAAAAATGGGAGGAAACAAGATCATGGCGGCACAGACGATACTCATTGCGGAAGATGATCCGGACATTCGGGACGGTGTGCGCATTTTGCTGGCCGGGGAGGGCTACCATATCCTGGAGGCAGAAAACGGCACCCGGGCGCTGGAGATCTTCAACCCGGAAGTAGACCTGGTCATCCTGGACATCATGATGCCCGGCATGAGCGGGCTGCGAGTCTGCGAGGAGCTGCGCAAGGTGTCCACGGTGCCCATCCTGTTCCTGACGGCAAAATCGCAGGAATCGGACAAGCTGCTGGGCCTGACGGCGGGCGGCGATGATTACCTGCCAAAGCCGTTCTCCTTTGCGGAGCTCAGTGCCCGGGTCAAGGCCCTGCTGCGGCGGTACTGCGTCTATCAGGGCAAGGGGCAGGTGGCTGCCCAGCCCGAAAACCTGAAGTTCATTTCCAATGGCGTCCAGCTGGCACTGGACTACAACCGGGTCTGGGTAGAAGAGCGGGAAGTGGACCTGACCGAGACGGAGTATAAAATCCTGCGGATGCTGATGCAGAACCCGGAGCGCATCTTCTCAGTGGAGATGATCTATGAGACCGTGTGGGGCGAGCCTTACTACTATACTTCCAACGGCACGGTCATGGTCCACATCCGCAACCTGCGGACAAAAATTGAAGCCGACCCTCAGAACCCCAAGCGGGTGTGTACCGTGTGGGGCAAGGGGTACCGGTTTGTGAGTGAGGAACGGGTATGAACAGACAGAGCCTCGTTGCAAAAATGCTCCACCTGCAGGTGGCGTCGGCGCTGGTGTGCATTCTGCTGTATTTTGCGCTCCTGTTTGCCACGCGAGCGGGGCTGAGTTACTACAATAACCACTCCGATATTCAGCAGCGCTCCATTGCCCGGCAGGTGGAACGATTTCAGAAATACGTTACAGCACAGGAGATCTCCGCAAAAGACACCCGGGCCATTGATGAGTGGGTGGGGCAGCAGAGCTTTTTGCTGATGAACATTTACCGCGGGCATCGGATGCTCTACTCAAACTTTTCGTTCAGTTTTGGAGATGGCTCGGATGAGGAACGGGAATCCGGTGAGAGCTGGCAGGAGTTTTATCTTGTCCAATTCTCGGATGGCCCGGCCCAGGTACAGCTGTTCTGCAATGTGGTGCTCAACTGGTGGGTCCTGTTCAGTAAATTGCTGATCGTTTTCTGCGTGGGTGTGTTTCTGGTGGTGTTCTGGTTTGCCTGCCGCCGCATTGTGAAATATATCATCCAGCTCAGTGAGGAGATCCAGGCCATGGAGGGCGGCGACCTCGACCACCCCATCACCATCCGGGGAGATGATGAGCTGACGACGCTGGCCCGCTGCCTGGACTCCATGCGGGTCACCCTGCGCCAGCAGCAGGAGGAGGAAGCAAAGGCCTCCGCCAAGGTGAAGAACCTCATCACCGAAATGTCCCACGACCTGCGCACCCCGCTGACCACGCTGCTGCTGTATACCGAGATCGTCCGGAGCCGCAAATATGAGAACGACGTCCAGCGGGATGACTACCTGAACAAGATCGACACCAAGGCCCGGCAGCTCAAACAGCTGTCCGATAACCTGTTTGAGTATGCCCTTGTCACCCGGGACACCGTCGTTACATTGGACCCGCCAGCTTACTTCTCCCGCATTTTCGAGGAACCGCTGGCTGAGATGGTGGACGCATTGCAGCAGCGTGGCTTTGCCTGCGCACTGGACCTTGGCAGTGAGGACCTGATGCTGACGGTCAAGATGCAGTATATCCGCCGCATTTTTGATAACATCACGTCCAATGCCATCAAGTATGCCGACCCCGGCCGGGAGATCTCCGTTACCTTTCGAAAGGAAGAAAAGTGGGTGGGCCTGCGTTTTGCAAACCATGTGCTGCCCGGCCAGCACCGGGAGGAAAGCACCCAGGTGGGCTTGACCAGCATTGAGACCATGATGGAAAAGATGAACGCGGTCTGCCGGGTGGAGCAGGGGACAGAGCAGTTTGCGATCACGCTGCTGTTTCCCATCACCTGAGAGCGCCGGAAACGGGTGTCAACGCGGCTTCTGACGTGCTTTCATAAATTGTTCACGATTCTTAAGCCAAATTTAAGAAAATCCTCGGGAATTTCTGAAGAAAAGTCTGCTATAATTCCGTTGTATCATAGAGAGGGGCATTTTGGAAGCCCCATCCCCCCGAAAAAAACCCAGGAGGCCAATGTTTATGCTATTTAGAAAAAAGCCAGCGGAGGAACGCTCCCCGCAAGAACTGGAAATCGCGCTACAGGAAGCGGAAATGCCGCAAAAGGGCCTGAAGCCTTTCCTGCACAAAAATGGGAAGAAGCTGGTAGCCGTTCTGGTCGTACTGGTCCTTCTCATCGCCCTCTTTGCCCCCAAGGGAAAGAAAAAAGCTGTGAGCGCGGAGACCCAGTACACCACCGTCAGCCCCGAAAACCGGGACATCACCAACGTGTACAGCGCATCGGGCACCCTGAGCGCCGCCAACAGCTACACCGTCAAGGCGACGGTCAAGGGCGATGTCCTGACCGCGGATTTTGAGGTGGGCGATGTGGTGGAAAAGGGCGCGGTCCTTTACACCATCGACAGCTCCGATGTCGTCAGCGGCGTGGAAAAGGCAGAGCTGAACCTCGGCCAGGCCCAGCGCAGCTACGATGACGCTGTGGACGCCCAGTACATCCGCACCGACATTGCCGGCACCGTCGCTTCCTTTAAAGTGCGGGTAGGCGATGTGGTCAACGCAGGGCAGGAAGTCGCCACCATCCGGGACGACACCACCCTGCTGCTGGAGCTGGAGTTCCCGGCGGCGGACGCCGCCAACTTTGCCGTGGGCCAGAGCGCGGAGGTGCTGCTGGACAGCACCTTTGAGGCCATCACCGGCAGCGTGCAGTCCGTCTCCGGTGCTGATACCCTCAGCAGCGGCAACCTGCTGGTCCGCACCGTGACCATCGCGGTCCGCAACACCGGCAACCTGACCGCTTCCCAGGCGGCCACTGCCACCATCAACGGCGTCAGCGCCCTGTCTTCCGCCCGGTTCAGCTACCAGCGTGAGCAGAGCGTTACCGCCCAGAACAGCGGCACCGTCTCCGCTCTCTGCGTCAAGGAGGGAGCTCAGGTCAGCGCCGACACGGCCCTGCTCCAGCTCTCTGGCAATAACCTGACCAAGCAGGTGCTCAACGCCTCCGACAACCTGCGCAGCGCCGAGCTCTCTGTAGAAGACACCCAGAAGCAGGTGGACGATTACACCATCACCGCTCCCATCAGCGGCACGATCATTTCCAAGGATGTCAAGGTGGGTGATACCGTGGGCACCAGCACGGCAACGGCCGATACCATGTGCGTCATCTACGATATGAGCTACCTGGAAATGACCCTGAACGTGGACGAGCTGGACATCCTCACCATCAAGGAGGGCCAGAAAGCCACCATTACCGCCGATGCCGTTTCCGGCCAGACCTTTGAGGGTGTGGTTACCAGCATCTCCAAGGCAGGCACCACCACCGGCGGTACCACCACGTACCCCGTTACCATCCGCATCGACGAGATGGGCGACCTGCTGCCCGGCATGAACGCCACGGCAGAGATCGTGACCGAGAGCGCCGACAATGTTCTCTCGGTGCCCAATGCGGCCATCACCCGCGGCAATTACGTCCTTGTAACCAAGGATTCGCCCAGCGCCGCCAACGCGGATGACAGCATGACCGCTCCGGACGGCTACGTTTACGTCAAGGTGGAGACCAGTGTCAGCGATGATGACTACATTGCCATCACCAGCGGCCTGACCGCGGAAGACACCGTGGCCTATGATTCCAGCTACAGCACCACCACCCTCGCCGGGGATATGCAGCTGGTGATGGACGGCGGTGATATGGGCGGCGGCCCCGGCGGTGCTCCTGACGGTGGCGGCCCGGGAGGTGGCCAGTAATGAGTGCACTCATTGAGTTTAACAACGTGTGCAAGTATTACCAGATGGGTGACACGACGGTCAAGGCTGCCGACCATATCTCCATGAAGATCAACAAAGGCGAGTTCGTGGCCATCGTCGGCCAGTCCGGTTCCGGCAAGTCCACCTGTA
>OGKG01003399.1_pt1 | contig 14921 bp, 7 predicted proteins | sample 1572201 | NCBI WGS metagenome assembly OGKG01 (sample SAMEA2582146, study PRJEB24529) | metagenome | biome: Human gut stool | place: China | collected 2011 | reverse complement strand
GGAATTTCATCAAGTATTGTTTGCATTATCTAAATACCATTGGTTCACTGGTAACATTCCGCGAGGTGTTTTTTGTGAACAAAGTTCACAGAAAACCCGAGAGTTGCGGCGCGGGGATGTGAAATAAGTCCTTTTTGTTATCTTAGAGAGCGCGAGACGGGTGCCACAAGGTCCGGTGGACCTTGGCACTGGCACGACCGAGGAGTGCTTTAGCTCTCCGAGAAATCGAACCCAAACTGCCAAGCAGTTGGGTTTCGAGAAGTGCCCCGCACTTCTCGGATAACAAAAAAGGACTTCCCATTCGGAAGTCCTTTTTGTTATCTAAGAGAGCGCGAGACGGGTGCCACAAGGTCCAGTGGACCTTGGTTCTGGCACGACCGAGGGGCGCTTTAGCGTCCCGAGAAATCGAACCCAAACTGCCTAGCAGTTGGGTTTCGAGAAGTGCCTCGCACTTCTCGGATAACAAAAAAGGACTTCCAATTCGGAAGTCCTTTTTTGTTATCTTAGAGAGCGCGAGACGGGTGCCACAAGGTCCAGTGGACCTTGGCTCTGGCACGACCGAGGAGCGCTTTAGCTCTCCGAGAAATCGAACCCAAACTGCCAAGCAGTTGGGTTTCGAGAAGTGCCCCGCACTTCTCGGATAACAAAAAAGGACTTCCCATTCGGAAGTCCTTTTTGTTATCTAAGAGAGCGCGAGACGGGGATCGAACCCGCGACCCCCTCCTTGGCAAGGAGGTGCTCCACCACTGAGCCACTCGCGCATATTATATATTGTGTTCCATGCGAACACAAGTGATATAATACACGCATAGCACCGATATGTCAAGTGGTAATTTTCAAAAAATGCAAAAAATAATTAATACCGCTTTATATATCACTCTTCAGAAAAGAAAGCCACAGCTATTCCACCTGGTCCTATATGAGTTCCTATTGTTGCACCTACCTGGACAACAGGAGGAATTAGTATTTTACCTTCCCATAATTCTTTACTATCTTTTATATATTTGTCCATAAGAACGGTAGAATATCCTGTATACCCTAAAAGCACTGGTAATGAATAATCTATGCCGCCATATGCCTGCACCTGCTGTATGAGGAAATTATTGCCTTGTTTAGAACCTCTTGCCTTTCCAAGAAAAGAAACTTCACCATCAGCAATAGCTATAACTGGCTTTATGCTTAACACATTTCCAAGAAAAGCTGCTCCTGATGATATCCTGCCTCCCTTTTTCAAATATTCCAAAGTATCAAGCAAAGCTACAAGACGAATACGTTTTTTCATAGTATTCAGCTGCTTAACTATATCCTCAACGCATATGTTCTTATTTATCAATGAAACTGCATAATCAACAAGAATCTGTTCACCGACTGTAACATTTTCGCTATCTACAACATATACTTTGCCATCATATTCTGAAGCTGCTATACAGGCACTCTGATATGTTCCTGAAAGCTTGGAAGAAAGCGTAACTACGATTATTTTATCAACAGACTTAAGAAGGTTATCATAAGCCTGTTCAAAGTCATATGGACTTATCTGGCTTGTTTTAGGAAGCGTTGAACTTTCTATAAGTTTCATATAAAAATCATCAGGTGTAAGATCCACACCATCTTTATAATGATTATCATCGAATGAAACTGTTAAAGGAAGAACTGTTATATTTTTGTTGTTATTTTGTTTTATATCAGATGCTGAATCTGTTATTATTGCAATATTAGACATGTATTATCTACTCCTTATTGTTTTGATGAATGACATATTATTATGTCACTTAATATCCTAGAAGATTTTAACTTAAAATAGTTTGAAAGTCAAATAAATATAATATATTTCTTTTATATTTAACGATTTTTAAAATATTCTGCTAAAAAGATATTGACAATTCATATTTTTTCATATATTATATATCTTGTTTGCGCGAGTGGCTCAGTGGTGGAGCACCTCCTTGCCAAGGAGGGGGTCGCGGGTTCGATCCCCGTCTCGCGCTCTAGATAATAAAAAAGGATATCCGTCTGGATATCCTTTTTTATTATCTAGAAGTGCGATGCACTTCTAGAACGCATGCTACTTTGCAGCAAGGGTTCGATTTCTCGGAGCGCTAAAGCGCCCCTCGGTCGTGCCAGAGCCAAGGTCCACTGGACCTTGTGGCACCCGTCTCGCTCTCTTGTTATTAAAAAGGATATCCGTCTGGATATCCTTTTTTTATTACCGAGAAGTGCGATGCACTTCTCTAACCCATGCTGTTTTACAGCAAGGGTTCGATTTCTCGGAGTGCTAAAGCTCTCCTCGGTCGTGCCAAAGCCAAGGTCCACTGGACCTTGTGGCACCCGGCTCGCGCTCTTGTCAAAAAGAGCTGCCACACTAATCTGATCAATCAGTGTGACAGCCTAAATTTTAATTATAAACTTCTTTATATATTATTGATACTCTTTAATGAAACTTTGCATTGAATCTGATATTTCTAAGCCAATATTTATCAGCTAAAGCTCCATGTGCATCAAATCTATAGCATATAGCATCCACATCTGAAATATTTATAGAATACGTGTAAGTTAATGTTTTACCATTATTCTTCTTTATATCTATATCTTTATCTGCAAATCCATGCCAACTCTGGTCAGAGGCTTTCCTATACGTTATATCCATATCTGCAAATCCATCTACATCCATATCAAGCTTATACGTAATAGTAAATGTCATTGTACTGCATACACGTTTTAACTCTTCCAAATTCATTCCATCCATATATATAACATTGGTACGTCCACCATCTGTTGATGAATTGCCCGCCTGGCTTCCACCTATCATAAAATGGAACTTGACTGGTGTTTCTTTACTATCATCTGTAACATGATAGCTGTTATATGTGCTATAGTTAAACTCTACCTTAAGCCAGCTTGCATACAATGTCACTTCACCTTCGCATGCCAGATTAGATGCTGATGCTCCTGGAAGATATATAACTGCTCCACCATCCTCAACACTCCAGCCCATAAACCTGTAGCCGCTTCTTGTAGTGACTGGCAGTTCATATTCTTTATCATATGTACAAACCATATCATCAGGCTTTTCGCCGGCACCTGTATCAAAATGTACAGTATATTCATTTGCTGTCCATACTGGATACAGAGTGATTCTTTCGCCATCACCTGACTTAAGTCTGCTTATAACCTCACCAGGCTCATACTTCTTCTCGCCGCCTGCTTCAACAGACCAGCCTGCAAATGTATAACCAGGTCTTACAAACTTATTATCCTCTATAGCTGCCTCAGCTGTATACATAAGTGACATTTCTTTCATAGAACCTGTTGTTCCATCACCATAAGGTATAAACTGTACAGTATAGCTGTTTTCCTTCCAGTTAGCTGTATATGTCCTGTCTCCTGTAGAACCTGTTGTTATAACTACTTCTTTACTTGTGCTATCTATGCCTGTTCCACTCCAGCCTGTAAACGTATAACCTTTACGCACTGGTGTCTTAAGTGTAATAACACTGCTGTCAACCTCATAAGTACCTGGGTTATCTGCTTCTCCACCATTCAGATTATACACTATCTTATATACATCTTTACTCCACTTTGCTGTAAGAAGCATATTTTCTGCCGGCATGCGGTCTGGAATATCCTTATCCCAGCCTGTAAATGTGTAACCCTTCTTAACCGGAGCAGCAGGAGCGCTTATAGCTGTATTATAATCCTGTGTTATAGAGTCTATATTACTTCCACCATCCGTTTTAAAGCTTATAGTAAACTTTGCTATATTCCAGCCTGCAGTATATGTTATATCTTCATCCGGCATAGTTTCTGCTATATCTTTATCCCAGCCTGTAAATATATAACCTTTTCTTACCGGCTGTCCTACAGATAACTTAGTACCATATCTGTACTCATAAACTCCATCATTTTCTCCATTGTTATACTTTAGTGTAAGCTTATGTATATTTCTCTTATAGTAGTACTTAATAATCTTTGTACTGTCTGTAACCTTTACAGACTGTTTTTGTGGAGATGTAAATCCCTTAACATTTTCCACATCAGGAGTGACTGTACTTTCTACATCAGTTGTATAAACCTGTCTGTCAGTAAGCTCATATCCACTTCCATCTATTTTTTCCATATAATGTTCAACAGTATAATTAACCTTTGACATATCCCACTTTGCATAAAGTGTTATATTCTCTTTAGGCATGACACCATTAAAGCTGTTTGTACACTCCTTATCCGTATACCAGCCAGCAAATGCATAACCATCTCTTACAGGAACCTGTGTAACAACCTTTGTTCCCCACTTAACTGCCTGCTTGTTATTCTCAAGCTTGCCGCCTGTTGTATCATATGTAATATCATATGTACTTCTGTCATAGTATACTTTAAGAACAAGACTGCCATCCGCCTTTACTATACCAGATGGTATATCTTTTACTGTATAACTGCCTTCATCATAATCCGCAGCTGCAGCTGTAACATTCTGTCCTGTTGTTCCCTTTGATATGCCAGCCTTATCTATCACATAGCCGCCATTCTCATCTTCAAGATAATACTTTGTTGTATACACAACATCATCTGACTCTTTCCATATCGCTGTATAAGTCACATCTCTTGCAGGAACTGTATAACTCACTTCTGGTTCCCATCCTGCAAACTCATATCCTGGTCTGTATACGGAAGGTGTCGGCATCTGTGTTCCATATGTGTAGCTGCCCTCAGAAACTGTCTCTCCTTCTGATACAAACTTAACATTATACTTGTTTCTTGCATAATAGTAGTTAAATCTTGTGCTTCCATCAGCCTGCACTACATATGATAATACAGGTGGTGTAATAAATCCGCTTCTTTCTGAAGGCTGTACTGTTACCGTATCATCAGTCTTTGCAGTTTCTGTACGTATAGATGCCATACTATATACGCCATCTGTGCCTTCTACATAGTCAGCAACACTATATGTCATATCTGCTGCTTCCCACTTAGCATATACTATTCTATCCTCATTAGGCATAGTATCTGGTATTTCATACTTCTTAGTAAGAGCTTCATCCTCATACCAGCCTGCAAATGTGTAACCAGTCTTAACCGGATCCTCAGGTTTAGCTACTTCTTTTCCATACTTAGCCACTACTGTATCTACTATAGAGCCTCCATTAGTCTGGAATGCTATATAATATCCATCTCTTAAGTTATCCCAGTGAAGAGAGATTCTTCTTGTAATAGGTTTAGTATTGAAGGAACCCTTCTGGCTCTTCCATGTTATTATCATCTCTCCGTCCTGCTCTGGTTTATCACCTGGGTCAACAGTTATGACGTTTGTTAATGGATCATATGTAAATGCAGGATTAGTCATTGTAATAGCATAGTATCTGCTGTCATCAGCAAATATCTTGTTGGAATACTCACCATCGTCAAGACCTTCCTTCATATCCAGATACTGCATACTAAAATATGTTTCCGGTATACGCACTGCCTTGATATCACGCTTAAGTTTTATATCCTTATACTCTTCCTGGTCATGTGTGAAATCACATACATTTTCAACAATACCTACACTGTATAAAGGCCACTGTTTCTCAAAAAGTGTCGGATTATAACTGAATGTTCCTGCCAAAGCCTGTGCTAGGAAATCAACCTGCATATATACGCCTACTTCCATATATATCGCTCCCATAGAGCTGGTGTTTCTTCCCTCTGAGGCTGCATACCTGAGCTGATAGTAAAGATATCCCCATATCTGTGCGTATCCACCAACCTCTGCCGAAAATCCTACACTGGCAAGCTTCGTTGATATAAGACCAACACTGACACTTAGACGTATACCAGCTCTTATGCCTATAGTTCCTATAGCATATACAGAGAGCTCATACTTTTCTTCACTTAAATCTATAGTATCACTTGTAACATTTTTACTGAATACCATTATGCTGTATACATACCTTTTACCATTCTGATACCAGTATGTCATTCCCATGGATATATTAACATTAGCCGATACTACGAATTCAACATCAAAAGCTACATCTATGATTCCTATAACCCTTACATGTGATGATGTAAGCGACTTCGTGTACAAATCCACCCAGTCAGATTCATTTTCAAGCATATCAGAATATCTCTCGGCAAGACTTTTTGCCACTGATATTTCCTTGTCATCCTCTGAATCATCTTCATTATCATCTTTCTTTAAGTCATTTATATCTTCCAGCCTTGTTGATATATCAGAATTCTCAGAAATATATGTAGTTCCAAGCTCCATCATATTCTTTAATTCTTCTGCTATTTTATTGACTACTATGTCAAGCTTTGTTGAATCTTCATCTTCTTCGTCATCGCCTTCTGCTGTTTTTACATCAACATTAAAATTAATGCCTGTATAATCATAAAGATCCAACGAAACTGCAACTCTGTAATCATCTATATAAGGAATTACATCCTTCCACTTTTTCCATACAGCTTTACCACTTACATTGATATTCATCTTTACTTCCTGCTCAAACGCAGCAGAAACAACTACCTTCATATTAGAAAACTCAATCTCTACACCAATATCAAGTGCAAGCCTTAATCCACTTATATTATCAAAATGCTTAAGCTTTGTTGAAAGATCTGCTTTTATATGATCTATACCCACAGATGGTTTGTTATCATCTGCATATGCTGCTATGCCATCGTCAACTGACTGCATAGCATAATCATCTTCTTCATCATTGACTGCACTGACACTTATATCAGCTGAAAGTCTGTCTGATAGGTATTCTTTCAGCTCCTGGTAAGAATCTGTCATAACAACAGCCTTTGCGACTTCATTGGCAACACTCTGTGCAAACCCACTATCTGCTGCCTGCTGTTCAACACTTCTTTCAATCTCGTTAACATCCTGGTTCTTTAATATATCATCACCTTTGATGTTATCTGTCTGATATATATCCATAGCTGCCTGTACTTCTTCCCAGGTAACCATATTGTATACAATTATATAATCTGTATCTGTTTTAGAAACCTCTGTTATAACTGCATACTGGATATTATCCTCTGTATCACTATATAAAGCCAGATAATCCCCATTATCTATAGTTGTATTTTCACCTAGTGACGGATTATCATCTGTACTGTTAGTATCATTATTATAAGACAGCTTGTCCTGTGCTATCGTGACACTATTGTTATCAGCATCATTGTCTTTATCATCTATCATATTAACAGGAAGTACATCAGGAACGAAAAGTATTTCCTTAGCTGCAAGTCCCCTGTATGAATAACTGCTTCCATCTACCGCAATTATCTCAAAAAATGACACATCATCATCTGAAACTGATGTTGTATCAAGTGAAGGAATAACATTTCCTTCATATACAGCTATCTTATCTCCTAAGCTTAATGTACCCTGTACATATGTAAAACTTCCGGTAACCTTTGTTGAATCTGTTATAGTTCCATCAACACCAACTGTCATGGCAGAAACAGATATATTATCTACTGACTTGCCATCAACCATAAGATTGCTAAGACTGCCTGAACTTATATACTTTATATCCTTATTCAGCCCGGCATTTTTCACCTCTGGCTTATAAACAGTAAAATCGTACTCTCTTATAGTTGTATCATAACCTGTAAAGTATAATCTGTCATCATTAAGCTCAAGACGATATGAACTGCCCTGCTGCCAGCCTGTATTGCTTTCTACTGAAAATGTATATTCTCCATCTAAAACAGCCTTTGCAGACACAACTGCTGATGTCTCATCAGACAGGTCACTTGTATTCTTTATTGTTATAAGGCTTCTTACATCATCCTGTGTAAGACTGCCTGTCTTATCAGTTACAGTTATTGAAAAACTATCTGCATCAACATCATAACTTCTTGCAAATGATTCAAGGCTTACAGTCCTTAACTCCTGTGTGTCAGTCCATGCTGCATACAACACTACATCGCTTAACAGCCTGTCCTCTGAGCTTACATAATCTGTACATGTCGAATCATAACACCAGCCAAGAAATACTGCACCTTCCTTTCCAGGTGATGGAAGCTGCGAAAGCTTAGTACCAGCTTCAAATGTCTCTTCCGTCAGTTCTACGCTGCCCTGCTGTTCATCCTTATTCTTTGAATAAAGAGTTCCTCCGTTTGTAACATACTTTATATTATAATTAGTTGTTTCAAAGGATATATCAAATGTAAGACTGTCTGAATATGTACCAGCATACTCCGGTGCCTCTGTTAATCTTACAAAGTACTTACTTGTGTTATCAAGCTTTGTTTTAGAAAGCTCTGATACGATAGAATTATCCACAAGTGCTTCGTTGTTTCCATCAGGATAAAGACCATAATCCAGCATAATATCAGTATATGAAGTATTTTTACTAATAAGCTTCCACTTATTTTCTGATGATACTGAAACACTCACCTTATCCTTTTCATATAAACCCCCTGCATGTCCAAAAACCTGTATTTCACCAGTTTCCTTACCAGCTGTATCTACATTCTGAGGTATATCAATATAATAATATCTTTCTATCCATCTGGCATAAAGCACAACTACACCTGTATAATCACCCTGATTAATCTTAGTAACAGGCTCTCCCTCAAACTGTGCATTATCATACCAGCCACCAAACTCATATCCCTGATTAATTATTTTATCTTTATCAGGAAGTTCCTGAACTGGATAATTCACAGGAGCCTCATATCCACTTACATAGTGGCCTCCATTAAGCTGGTAATCGATTTCCTGTATATCACTGTCGCTTTTTTCCTGTGCATATACAGTCTGACTGCCAAACCCCTGTGCATAATACATTCCAGGTACTGCTGTAATCAGCATTGCCGTACACAAAAGTACACTCAAAAACCTTTTCATATTAACGCCTCCTTATATATTGGTAAATTATATGTATTTATTTAATTCCCGCTTTAACCATCATCTATAAAGATTACAATAAAAGAATAAAAATAAATCTCACCCTGATACTTATCTTTGACTTATCTTTGGATAACAGTTCCCTGATACTATGCTTATAATACATAATTAATCCACGTCTGTGGAACAATCTGCATGAATTACAATTTTTTCGACATGAATAATCATTTTTTTCGTTTTATGCGCTCGATTGTATACATATATATAATGTTTTTTATGAATTTAGACACAATTTTGCATTTTTTGATATTTTTACTTGTATATTTCTGACAAAGTGTTAAAATGTAACTATGAATTAAAACGTGAATGGAGGTAAATATTTATTATGGCACAGAGATTTATTCTTAATGGTACATCTTATCATGGAAAGGGAGCTATTAAGGAAATAGCTACAGAAGCTGTTGCAAGGGGATTTAAGAAAGCTTTTGTCTGCTCAGATCCAGACCTTATCAAGTTCGGTGTAACTAAAAAGGTTCTTGATGTACTTGATGAAAACAACTTAGCTTATGAAGTATATTCAGATATCAAGCCTAATCCAACAGTAGAGAATGTAAAGACTGGTGTTCAGGCATTCAAGGATGCCGGTACTGATTATCTTATCGCTATCGGTGGCGGTTCTTCTATGGATACAGCCAAGGCTATCGGCATCATCATCAACAACCCTGAGTTTGCAGATGTTGTAAGTCTTGAAGGTGTTGCTCCTACTAAGAAACCTGCAGTACCTATCATCGCTGTTCCTACTACTGCTGGTACAGCCGCAGAGGTTACTATCAACTACGTTATTACAGATACAAGCAAGAATCGTAAGATGGTATGTGTTGACCCACATGACATTCCTGTTGTTGCAGTAGTTGATCCTGACATGATGTCAAGTATGCCTAAGGGACTTACAGCCGCTACAGGTATGGATGCCCTCACACATGCTATCGAAGGATACATCACAGCTGGTGCATGGGAATTATCCGATATGTTCCATCTTAAAGCTATTGAAATCATTTCTAAGAGCCTTAGAGGTGCTGTTGAAAACACACCTGAGGGAAGAGAAGGCATGGCACTTGGCCAGTATATAGCAGGTATGGGATTCTCTAACGTAGGTCTTGGTATTGTTCATTCCATGGCTCACCCACTTGGTGCTCTCTATGATACACCACACGGTGTTGCTAACGCTATTATCCTTCCAACAGTTATGGAATACAACGCTCCAGCAACTGGTGAGAAATATCGTGATATTGCGAAAGCTATGGGTGTTAAAGGTACAGATGATATGACACAGGAAGAATACAGAAAAGCTGCTGTAGATGCTGTTAAGAAGCTGTCACAGGATGTTGGTATTCCTGCTGATCTTAAAGATATTGTTAAAGAAGAGGATATTCCATTCCTTGCACAGTCAGCTTATGATGATGCATGCAGACCTGGTAACCCAAGAGAAACAAGCGTTGAAGAGATAACAGAGCTTTATAAGAGCCTTATTTAACAGACAACTACTTAAATTTTTTGTTTATCATATTTTACACCTCTAAAAAAGAACCCTGCTATACCGCAGGGTTCTTTTACTATTTACTATTCTTAGGATTATATAACCAAATGCAGATCAGGGTTATAGAACAAAATGTGTTAATAACTTAACCCCATTCTGTAAGCAGTTCTTTAAACACATCAAGTGCGGATTGAACAACATCTGGTTTTTCCATATCAATTCCACACAGCTTAAGTAAATCAATAGGGTGAAGACTGCTGCCACCTGAAAGGAACTTTTTATACCCCTCTTTAATAGCTTTATCTCCCTTTAATATTCCATCTGCTATTGCTATAGCTGCTGAATATCCTGTTGCATACTGGTATACATAAAATGGAGTATAAAAATGTGGTATTCTCGCCCACTCGTATGCTATCTCATCATCAATAACACACTCACTTCCAAAATACTTTTCATTAAGCTTTCTGTATACATCACACAGATTATCAGAAGTAAGGACATTGCCTTCTTCGACCATTTTATGGGCTGTCATCTCGAATTCAGCAAACATTGTCTGTCTGAACAAAGTACCCTTAAACTGCTCAAAATAATGGTTAAGAAGATATTTTCTTCTCTTATCATCTTTGTCATTCTTACAGCTTTCCAACAGATAATTCATAAGAAGTGCTTCATTACATGTAGAGGCAACCTCTGCAACGAATATCTTGTAACCCGCATATATATATGGCTGGTTAGAATTAGAATAGTATGTATGCATTGCGTGACCCATCTCGTGGATAATCGTAAATACATCATCTAATGTTCCAGAAAAATTAAGAAATACATAAGGGTGTGTTCCATATGCACCCCACGAAAATGCTCCTGTCCGCTTTCCTTTATTCTCATATACATCGACCCAGCCTGTTTCAAAGCCTTCTTTAACCTTAGCAACATACTCTTCGCCCATAGGTGCTAAAGCTTCAAGAACCATCTGTCTGGCTTCATCATAAGTAACCTTCCACTCATAGTCCGCTACCATAGGAGCATATATATCATAAAAATGAAGCTCATCAACCCCTAAAGCTTTCTTTCTTATGTCAACATATCTGTGCATGAGATTAAGATTGTCATCTACAGTATTAATGAGATTCTTGTATACATCTACAGGAATAAATGAATCAGACAGATACATATGTAATGTTGATTCATATTTTCTTGCTTCAGCCTTAAATACTGCCTGTTTTACGTTGCCATAAAAGCAGGCTGCAAGCGTATTGATGTGCTGCTTATATTCCTTATAAAGACACTCAAAGGCTTCTTTTCTTACACTTCTTTGCTGGCTCTGCATATATTTTACATATGTTGCGTTAGTCAGCTCAACCTTATTCCCAGATTCATCAATTATACTTCCAAAATGGACATCTGCATTATTAAATTTGGAGAATATCTCATTAGGTACAGACATTACCTGAGATGCTTTTGCAAGAAGAACTTCTTCCTTCTCAGATAGTGAATGTTCTTTCTGGCTTAACATATCATCAATCATATGCTTATACAGCTTGAGTCTGTCATCTTTTAAATATTCATAGAGAACATTTTCGTCCATACTTAATATTGCAGGCTCAACAAATGCGTACTTTTCTGCACATTTAGCTGCTGCCGCCTGCGCCCTGCCTGACATATCCTGATACATTGAATTAGCTGTATCCTCATAATATCTCATAAAAGCATATACATATAATCTCTCAACAAGATAATCTGTATCATTTAATTCCCTTAATACATTATAAAGATTATCAGCCGACTCAGTTAAAACAGACTGATATTCACAGGGCTCGCCCGCCTGTTTAATAAGCTTCTGGTAATCTTCCTCCCACACATTATCTGATGAGTAGATGTCATTAACTGCCCATTTGAACTCATTATCAATCTCACTTCTTAAAGGTGCTGCCATTATTCTGCCTCCGGTACATAAGCTGACACTGCTATTGCCAATGAACCATATCCAATATGGCAGGCAACACTTAACGAGAGCGGATCCATATGAAAATCATATTCTGGAAATGCTTCTTTTACAGCCTCAGCCCATTCCTTAGCTTCTTCTTCATTACCAGTATATGCAACTTCCATATGAAGCTTTGCTTCAGCTGCATAATCTTTAAATCTGTTCTCACAGTCATCCTTCATAGCTTTAAGCATAATCTTCTTAGCAGAAGCCTTACCTCTTGCCTTGGCAAATGCATCAAGCTTCTCACCCTGTATCTGTAATACAGGATTGAGCTTTAACATAGTTCCGATTGCCGCAGCTGCAGGTGTTATCCTTCCACCCTTTTTAAGATACTTAAGTGTCTCAAGAGTAATATATATGCTTGAATCCATCTTGTGTTTCTCAAGTATGTTCTTAATCTCTCCGGCATTCATTCCTTTATCTGCCAAAGCCTTTGCATCTATGACTGACTGGCGCATAGTTACTGATATACGCTGGTTATTGACAACCTGTACTTTGCCATCATAATCACCAGCTACCATAGTTGCTGTCTGACATGTACCGCTAAGTCCACTTGACATAGGTATAAATACAACCTCGTCATTGTCCTTTAACAATTCATCAAAATATTCCTGCAATGTTCCTATAGATGGCTGTGATGTAGATATGTCTGCATCATTTTTCAACTTTTCATAGAATTCTTCCTGTGTAAGATTAATATCTTCAAGGTATTCCACTCCATCAATAAAAAAAGGCATAGGTATAACTGTAACACCCATATCCTTAGACTGTGCCTGTGTAATACCGCTATTGCTGTCTGTTAATATTGCTACTTTACTCATAAATCGCCCTTTCTATTATTCACATTCCACTTAATATGCTGTGAAATATAGCTGTTTATTCGTATCTGCTTGTAATATAAAACAAATATTATCTATTATTGTACATTATCTTTTAATTTGCTACAATATTTTTCGAATAAAATTTACATCATATTAACAAATTGCGTTACTGTTCAAAATTCAGCCACTATGAACAATAGCGAATCAATGTCATCTAAATGATATACAAATAATAAACAATAACGCCAGCCAAGGGGATCAAACAATGTCAGTAAATCATAAAGCTTGCAGCCTTAAGCACAACAACAATTCAAATATTTATAATAACGCATATGCCGATAATATTACCAATTCTAATATCAGTATAGAAAATGTATTCTCATATGATGATGTATTAAAACTTTCCAGACTATGCGGCTACGAACCATATTTTGACGAATATACAGCAGATGATTTAATACAGCTTGCCGCTTTTTCAAGTGATTCCCACTCTCTTGTCGGCTTTATTTCCTGTTTAAAACCTGAGCTAAATAATACAACAGGCAATATACCAGATAATACAACTATAGAAATCACTGCAATGGTTGCTCCTGAATACAGACGCCAGCATATTTTTATAAGATTATTTCAGGCACTTATTAATACTATTAATACAATCAGTTCTATATCTGATAGTCATAACAACTGCAATAAGAATAGCAAGATTAACAATAATAATATAAGATATATCGCTTCTATAAAAGATAATTTCATTGATAGTTCCAATGCTGGCACTATTAATATAAAATATGCCTATAGTGATTATCTTATGTCTCTGCACAACACACAGGAATATACAGAACGCGCTACTCTTTCCTCTCTTCCTGATACCTTGGAACTGTTAAAATATGATGACGAATATCAGCTTGTATCAAACGCAACTGACGAGCTTATATCATCAGTTGCATTTGACATCTTCGATACACACATATGTATACATGATGTATGGACTGCTCCTGATATGAGAAAATGCGGTTATGCCAGACATTTATTATCAGAATTCATAAAAGATTGGAAAAATAAAAGCAATTACCATAAACTTCCTCTTATTCTTCATGTTTCAGGCACTAATATACCTGCGGTTAATCTTTATAAGTCAGAGGGGTTCACTGTTGCTGAGGAGATTAAATACTATACGTTAAATCTTAATAATTTAATATGAGCATAGCAAAATAAGTGTCTATCATATGATTAAAATATAATAGGCACTTATTTATTACAAATTTTATAATTCAATACCTGATTATTTGATATTGTTTATATGCTATCTTGCTGCTATAACATCAGACATATCATACATTCCTGCACTCTTACCTGCAAGGAACTTAGCTGCTTCTATAGCACCCTTTGCAAATACTGACTTAGAATATGCTGTATGTGTGAATTCAATAACTTCATCTTCCCCTGCAAAGATAACATCATGAACACCTACAATAGTACCTCCACGGACTGCACTGATACCTATTTCCTTAGGATCTCTTGCTGCTCTTTCCTGGCTTCTGTCATACTTGTAATAGTAGTCATCACCAAGCACTTCCTTTATGGAATCAGCAAGTGCAAGTGCTGTACCACTTGGTGCATCAACCTTTTTATTATGATGCTTTTCAACTATCTCCACATCAAATCCTGCTGGCGAAAGTATCTTAGTGGCATCCTGTAAAAGCTTCATAAGCATATTAATGCCAAGTGACATAT
>OGKG01003397.1_pt1 | contig 14931 bp, 16 predicted proteins | sample 1572201 | NCBI WGS metagenome assembly OGKG01 (sample SAMEA2582146, study PRJEB24529) | metagenome | biome: Human gut stool | place: China | collected 2011 | reverse complement strand
GTAAAAAAAGAGCGAGTGCATCCTGATGTAGTAAATGCCATAAAATATCTGGCAGGAATAACAGAGGGGAATTCCATGCTGATACAGGCATATGTACAGATGATTCTTGCCCATGTTTTCGCAGAAATGCCAATGGTTGATAAAAGTACAGTAGGGAGTGATGACTTGATTTATAATGCGGTAGAATATGTAGCCCAAAATTTTAGAGAGAAAGTCAGTCTTGAAAAAATGGCATACGATTTGTGTGTAAGCAAATATGTGTTATCAAGAATGTTTGCAAAAACCTTTCACTGTAATTTTAGTAAATATGTGAATGGAGTCCGGTTAAATTATGCAGCTGCGGCACTAGAAAATACAATAGATTCCATTACAAATATATGTCTTGATTGTGGGTTTGAAAGTCAAAGAACTTTTAACCGTGTTTTTAAGGATAGATACAAGATTACACCAAGAGAGTACAGAAAAAGAATGGAACACAATAATAAATGCTAATCGTATTATGTCTGTGAGTTTGTGCAAATGAAACGATACAGTCCTCATATGGAACAGGGATTTCCGGGAAATTGATTACCTGGCATAAAAACACCTCCTTGTTTGATAACAAAATTATATACAAATTTTGTTATGGAATCAATGGATATACCATTAGTGTTAGCAGGATAAACACAAATATTCATATGTATTTGACAGTAAGATTGTGAGCAAGCCCGTTGGGTGATTGTTCCCGGCGGGACGGAGAAAAAGAGATTGGAGCAATCATAATGTTTATTTGGTTATTTCATTAATGAATGAACTTCTTTTATATGATTATTTATGCTATCATATAAAAGAAGTTTTTTGCATTATCGTGGAGTTTGGAGGTGCAATATGCCTAAATCATCAAATCAGAAATTGAAGCTTATATATCTTATGAAGATTTTTCTGGAGAGAACGGATGAAACTCACAGTATTACTATGCCGGAGATTATTGATGCACTCGCTGCGTATGATATAAGTGCGGAACGCAAAAGTTTGTATAATGATATTGAAAATCTCAGGGTGTATGGTCTGGATGTTATAGGAACGCAGGAAGACAGGACATATTCCTATCATATTGGGAACAGACAGTTTGAACTTGCAGAATTAAAATTATTGGTTGATTCTGTGCAGTCTGCAAAGTTTATAACAGCTAAGAAGTCAAATGAGCTTATAAAAAAGATAGAAGGGCTTGCCAGTAAGTACGAAGCATCACAGTTACACAGGCAGGTATTTGTGGCTGGTCGTGTAAAGACGATGAATGAGAGCATTTATTACAATGTTGACAGGATACATACAGCAATAGCAGAGAATTCGAGAATAACATTCCAGTATTTTCAGTGGAATGTAGATAAGAAGATGGAATTACGCCATGATGGAGCACTTTATGAGGTCAGTCCATGGTCATTATCCTGGGATGATGAAAATTATTACTTAATTGCGTATGACAGCAATGAGGGGATAATAAAGCACTTTCGTGTAGATAAAATGCTTTATATCAAGTCAAATGGCAAGGGAAGAGAAGGGCGACAGGCATTTAAGTCTTTTGATATGGCTGCATATGCCAGAAAAATGTTTGGCATGTACGGAGGCAAAGAAGAATGGGTGCACATTGAGTGCGACAATTCTTTTGCGGGTGTAATGATAGACCGTTTTGGCAAAGATGTATCTATGATTAGGTTGGATGATAAACGCTTTGTAGTCAATGTGGAAGTTGCAGTCAGCAGACAGTTTCTGGCATGGATTATAGGTCTTGGTGAGGGAGTAACGCTTGCAGGACCACAAAATGTGGTTGAAATGATGAATGCTGAAATTGACAGACTGGTAAAACAATATAAAAAATAAGAACAAAAATTCGACATGCAAGGTATGTTTATTGGACACCTTAGTATTTATAATAAGAATCAGATAAGAGATAAACTCTTACTGGTTCTTATTTTTTTTGCACAGGTGAGGTGGCAGAGTGGCAAGGTTATGGTATTGGATTAAAAAACAGTATTACATGCTAAGGAATGCAGAGGATGCTGCATTATGTGTGAATATTACGAAGTATGCAGAAATGATGGAATATTAGAATAGGAGGTGCCTATGGGAACGGATTCTTTATATTACATAATGGATTATAGTGGTCATTATTATAGAACTGATAAATCAGATCAGTTGGTAGCAGTGGCAGGAGAACAGGATGCAACAGTATTTACATTTGCACAGGCTAACAGCCGTATATGTGTAGGAAAGAAGGCATCATTTTATTGCATGGTTCCGATTGAAGAAACAGAGGAAGATATGAGCACAGAAGTATCAGGCAGTAATGAAATAGACGATAATTCCGGTGCATTACCCGCTGAAGAACAGAAAGAAAATAATGATGATGAATACATTTCACTTATAAAAGAACTAACATATGATGAGGTAACAGAACCAATAGAGAAAAATGTTGCATCATATGACCTGTCGGAAATGGACTGGGCAGAATATATCTTACCCATTTTACATATCTTGTAGAGGGGTTGAAGGATTATAGGGAGGAGCTTTCGAAAAAGCGTTCAGATATAGACCAGAAGATATGCGATATTCTTCATTATATTGAATTATGTGAGACTGATGATAATGAAGCCGCTGATCTGGTTGAACTGCTGAGAGTGTGTAGGGAAAACAGAAGGGATATCAAGGATGAACTGCAAAAAATTGAATATTTTCAAACCGGTTTTGGAACGAATGCCAATGTCACCAGAGCGAAGCAGGCATTAAAAAGTATTAAAGGTTTGGAAACAAGAAAGTATAAACCTAGAAAATACGAAGAGTTGTTTGAAAATTGCGTGCTCAAAGACAGGCGGTTGCAAAGAGACGATATACATACAACAGCTCCTGTTGGTTCAAATGCAAAGCAAAGATACAGCGTTGAACCAACATTTGATGAAAAGGATGGTGAAGAAACAATGGCAGAAGAAAGAAATTACACTCCGTTTGACGGAAAAGAGAATGACTGGGTTTCATTTGCAAGGCAGCAGGCGGAGTTTTATAGAAATGCCGGGCAGTATATAACAAATCTACAGATAGACATCAAAGAGATAGATGCGGATATTGAAAACATCCTTATGGAAACAGAAGATGCTAATTGCAACGTAGCTCAGGGATATAAGATATTTAAGAGACTTAAAGAGCTGAGACTTGAAAAGAAAGCAAAAATGAAAGAACTTAACTGTCTGTATGCATTGACAGATTACATTGACTGTGAATCCCTGGCTGATACCTGTGAAGATAATCTGGCGGAAATTGAAGATATAATGGAAGTTCCAGAACATAGTGAAGTGACCAAAATGCAGCCTGTAGATAACGGGCAGGAAGAAAACATGCATATAGTAGAAGATATGGTTGGTTGAAAATAAGGATAATTACCATGACAAATAAGATAATATTAAGAGAAATTCATAGAGAAAATAGAACAGTAACTTGAAGAATATGATGAATAATCAGGTAAAAGAACAAAGATTCGATATACAAGGGATGATTATAGGACAGCTTAAGTAGTACTATATAATCAGAAAGAAACAAATAACCTTGATAATTCTTGATTACAGGAGGTATGGCAATGAAAAATTGGATGGATTTAAATGGCGATGGCAAAATAGATGGTGCGGAAATGATGTTTGCAGGAGAAATGCTTTGCACCAGCAGGGAAGAACATGAAGCATTACTTGGAGATGCTGGAGACTTTGAGGATGACACAAAGGAGGATTTTGAGATTGATGCTATGGCAGCAGGACTGGATGTAGATGAATTAGAACTTATGGATCCTGATGACAGAGCAGAGGCATTGGAAGAAGCAGGGTTAGACCCGGATGATTATGATTTTGACTGAGTTTTTTGCAAAGGAGGCTAGTGTGAAAAATAAATTTTTCACACGCAAATTTGTGGCTACGCCCCAAAGTTTGCAGGCAGCAGAAAGGCAGGGTTATTAATATGAGAAAGAATTCATTTGGACTTGGATTGGCAGTAGCGTTTGTAATGGTATGTGTTGTGCTTGTGATTGGTTCAATAGGTGTGGCAAGTGAACCTAAGTGCATTAAGGCTGGATGTGATAATAAACAGGCAAGTGGAAGTAGTTATTGTTATCTGCATAAACCATATACGGGAAGCAGTACATCACATAGCAGTTCTTCATATAGCAATAAATCGTCGAGTAGCACTTCTAAGAGTAGTACAAGTAATTCTAGTTTAAGCAGTAGTTACAATAGTAAATCAAATTCAACAAATAAGTCATCATATAGCAGCGGCACAAAAAAGAGTACATATGATTCTTATGATGATGGCTATGATGATATCTATATGGATGGCGATTATGACTATGACAGATATGACAGAGATAGAGATTATGCCGATGGTGTAGATGATGCAATGGATGAGTTGGGTGAAGATTGGTAAAGATGATTAGAAGTGCAGTATAATTGAAATATAGATAAAATATAGATATGATAATTTTTGGCTTCTTATAGAATAATGGAGGCAATTAAAATGAGATTTGGAATGAGAACACCGAGTTTAAAGAAATCAATTAAAGCAAGAACAACAGGAAAAGCCAAGCAATCTGTTAAGAAAGCTTTAATTCCAGGTTATGGAAAGAAAGGCATAGGGTGGATAAAAAATCCAAAGAAAGCAGCTTACAATAAGGTTTATAAAAAGACAAGTTTTGGTATTATGGATTTATTTAAGTAAAACATTAGAGAAATATATTAATGAAAATATTTATGAGATTTTAAAACAATCATAAATATATTTTTGCGAGAGCTAAATTAATATTAGATAATAATTCCAATATGTTGATATTAATATAAATTATATAATAATTATCTAATATTTACATTCCAATATGGTAAGTACTTGCAAGTTAAAAGTATACAATAATAAGTAAAAAAAATCAATCCCAAATAAAAGTTACAGGGTGATACATAAAATTACACCTATTAGTTAATTTTTATATTGACATATATAATAATTAGTGATATATAAAACATGAATAGATAATTAAAGAAAGGAGGTGTGAACAATGATTCAGTTAACATTGGAATTTCAATTAGAAAAGCCTGAGCTACCAGTTGAATATGAAAGAGTGGTTGTAAGTTTTTTAAAAGCAGCAAGTAGCAATTACTCAAAGGAAATGTTTGAAAGATTATACGATAAGAGCAAGTCGATAATAAAAACATTTACGTACAGTGTTTATTTGCCGGGAGCATTTTTTGATAAGAATGTTATAAGACTTGGAGAAAAAAGATTTAAAATATTTTTTTCAGATGCAGATATGGGACAGACTATCGAGTGGTTTAATTCATTTCAGTTGATGCGGATGAAAAAATATCCGTTAAATAATAACTCAATGCAACTGATTTCGGTGAAATCACAGAATAGAAAAGATATAGTTGATAGTGAGCTTGTTATTAAAATGCAAAGTCCGCTTATCGTAAGACAGCATAATTCAGATACTAACAGAGATGAATACTATACATATGATAGTAAGGAGTTTGCTGATAAGGTAAAGGAGAATGTTTCAGTATTTTTACAAAGGGTTAATATAGATGTATCTATGGATGGATTTTCTTTACTACCTGTAAAAGGTAAAAAGGTTGTGGTTAACTGCTTTGGGAGAAAGATAGATGCTAATATAGGCATCTACAAAATAACAGGAAATCCTGAATTGCTTAATATACTTTATCAGTCAGGAATCGGTAGCAGGCGCAGCGAAGGACATGGAAAGTGGGAAGTATTGATGTAGGATAGTATATGTATTATGTATATTTTTATGAAATGTATCAGAACAAAAGATATAGAAATGATATCATAAAAGCGAGAGGAGGTAAAAAATGGGCAAATATCTTATAACGACAGGAGATTTTCTTAAAAATGCCGGTATTGTTGGCTTGTATTATATACTTAAAGAATATAAATTTGATGTTATTGAAGGCAGGGAGTACGGTATAAAAGAGCAAGGGGGCAAAGAATATGATTTTGAAGCATATGAGAGTGGATTGTGGTTGGATGAAGATTTTATAGAAAATGCCGATTGGACAGATATGTTTTTTAAAGCATGTGTTTTCTGTTACAGAGATAGTACGGTGTATGCAAGAGTTTTAGATAATATTGATGTTATCATTGATAAAATTAATAATGGCACATGGCAAAAAAATACAGAAGATAAAGAAATGCTTGATTTTATAAGTGATAAGCTTTTGTCAAATAGTTATAAATCGGGTTTTGATAATATAAAGAATGAGGTAGAGAATGTTTCTGTATATGAGAATTTACAGAAAGAAAAATTAAGCTTTAAGTTAAATCCACAAGAGCTAAAAAAGCGTTTAGAAGAATTAAATGAATTTTTAAAACAACCTTTATGTGAAGAAACTTTTGTTATGAAGAGTGTTATATATAATTATATTAATCGCTTTTGGGATGGAAAATGTTTCTTATTAAGAGCTAATGCAAGGAAAAATATGCGAGAATTGTTTGAACAGGATTTTATTGAGCCTTTCAAAGCGTATGTAAAGAAATCACATAATAAGGATAAAGATATGTGCATTGACTGTGGAAAAATGATGGGAAGCAAGGATAAGGTTTCAATAGCATTTATGAAGGATATGGCGGATGACCTTTCAAGAAAAAAATCAGCTTTCTGGAACTGTAAAGTAGATGCTTTTTTGTGTCCTGTGTGTGCATTTGTTTATGCATTATGTCCGTTGGGATTTAATCTTTTGGGCAATAGATTTGTGTTTCTTAACACAAATGTTTCTATTGACGGATTAATACAGGCTAATAAAAAGAATAATTATGTTTACAAAAAAAATAATATACATTCAGATAATACGGAAAAACAGGATAAAGAGAGTTATTCACAATGGTTATCAAAGATGTTAAATAAGTTGATGGAGCATGAGCTTAAAGAATTATCAAGTGTTCAGGTAATCATCAGAGGTACGAGACAAAATGACAAGTATATTTTTTCGGTTGTAAGTAATGATGCATTGAAAATTATCAAAGAAAGAACGATTCAGAACGCTTTAAAGTATATGGAGATGTCACCGTATATTATGTTAGAAAGTGAATATGTTAATATTCATGAACAGGTTATTTTTAATATACTGAACTTTAAATGTCAGGAAATGATTCTTAACAAGGTGTTAAGGGAATCAATAGAGTCGTCAGTTTATAATGCATCTGCTTATTGGATTTATAATGTGCTTTTGTGGACAAATATAGTGAAGAGTGGTAAAGAAAATGGAGGTAAGATAGCTATGAATAGGTTGGCAGTAATGAATAGTGGTTATTCACTTCGTATAGCTTTATTGGCATCGAAGGGGGCTGCAGACGATGAATGTATCAGAGGAACATTGTATCAGCTTATGAATGCTCTTTCTACAAAGAATACAGGAAAATATCTTGAAATAGTTATGAGATTATATAGTTCATGCAAAGTTCCTGCAAATGAGGAACAGGCAAGTAAGCTGATAGTTCCATGTGAATTAATAAATATGTTTAATAATCAAGGACTATTTGAAGAGTATGGATATGCATTTTACATGGGATTAAAGGGATGCAATTCAAATTTCCAAAAAGAAGATAATAAAATAGTTAAGGAGGGTATATAGATGAAAAAGAATGGATTAACATTAACAATGGTATTTTTGGCGGAGAGTGCTAATTATGGCGAGGGTGTAGGTAATATAACAGCTTTAAAAAAAATGACAAGAGGAGATTTTCAGCAGTATTCATATATATCAAGACAAGCTATAAGATATAACATTATTCAGCAACTTAATTGGGATAATACTCCTGTAGACAGGAAGAGTGGAGTGGTTCAGTTTGCACCTTCTGCTACAATAGAAGATTATCCTGAGATAGATTTATTTGGTTATATGAAGACAACTTCAAAAGATGATAGCATTAAGGGAGGAGCAACAACAAGAAGTGCTGTTGCAAGACTTAGTAATGCAATATCTCTTGAACCATATCAAGGAGAATTAGAATTTCTTACTAATATGGGACTTGCAAAACGACAGAATCTTGGTAATGCTATTGCACAAAGCGAGATACACAGGGCTTATTATACATATACATTGTCTATAGATCTTGACAGGGTCGGTGAAGATGGTGATATTAGCATATCATCAGAACAAAAAAAAGAAAGAGTAGATGCATTATTAGATGTTGTACAGTATTTATACAGAGATATCAAAGGAAGAAGAGAGAATCTTTCACCGTTGTTTGTCATTGGTGGTAACTATGCAAGAAAAAATCCATTCTTTGAAAATTGTGTGCGTATAAAGAATAACAGTATAAATACAGGTGCATTTCTTGATGTGCTGCAGGGTGATGACAGTATAAAGGATAATACTGTTGTTGGTGTTGTATCAGATATATTTGATAATGATGCTGAACTGAAAGAAAAGATGCATGCAGTAACAGTTGCAAAGGCATTTAGTCAGTTAAAGGAGAAAGTGAGCGAGTATTATGATGAAAGCAATTAAGTTGCACTGTTTTCAGAATCTTGTTAATTATAAGAAGCCAAGCAGCTTTATTATAAAAGAAACATATCCGCTTCCACCATATTCAACAGTTATAGGAATGATACATGCAGCATGTGGGTTTAAGAGATATCATAGAATGAAATTAAGTATACAGGGAAATAATCAGGGAATGGTTTCTGAATTGTATGCAAGATATTCTTTTTCATCGGGTGCAAAATATGAAGAAGGAAGACATAATATATGCATTGAAGATGGTGAAAAATATGGAATATTTAAAGGTGTGGCTAATGTAGAATTGGTTTGCGAAAATGACATAATTATTCATATTTTGCCTGAAGAAGATGAAGATATGCAGATTATATATGAAGCACTTAAAAATCCACCAATGTATTTGTCACTTGGCAGATATGAGGATTTGATAGATATAAAAAGTGTTGATATAGTGAATCTGAGAATGGAAGATGAGGCAGCAACAAAGCATAATATATATATTCCGGTGTCTTATATTATGGAAAGAGGATACGAAAATATTAATTCTACTGTATATACCATAAATAAAGAATATGAAATAACCAAACAGGGAATTCGAAGATGGAAGTCAGAGAAAGAAGGCGGACGTATCAAGGCTTTTTATTATCCAAGTGGGATAGTGATAGAGAATATTTTAGTAGATGACTCAAAAGCAGAAGATGTTGTTGTTTTTGCATAAATAAAATTAATAGATACATATTGGAATGTAATTTGTTGATAATGGTACTAAGGGTTTGTAGAAATAGAAGGAGAAAATATGGAATGTTATGCAAAGTCAGCAACAAAAAGTTTGTCTGATAATGAAAAAAATGAAATTATAGAAAAGATTAATTCTGTAATAGAAGAAGTACAGGATAAGCTTACATTAAGCGAAAAAACAGCTATAGATAATTCTATTAACGAATTTATTAATACGACAGAAAAGGGGCAGGTTACATTAAAACAGCATCTTGAAGAAATAGTAATATGTGCAGAGAATTTTTTTGAGATTTATGGCAGATATTTTACTGAAAAAGAAAAATGTCTTGTTATTGAAGCATGTCGTATACATGATATTGGTAAAGTTAACAGAGTGTTTCAGGCTAAAATAGGTAATAGGAATTCAAATTCAGATGAAAAGTTTAATTATGAAATTCCTCACGGATATTTAAGTGCGGTAAGTATATCAAAAGATGAACTAAGTAGTTTAGTGCCGGATTGTACATTAGAGGATTTTAAGATATTTATAACGGCTGTTTATCATCACCATGATAGGGAAGATAAGTGGGAAAGTGCGGAAATAAAGCAATATTGTAATAAATATTATCTTGATAATCTAAAAGATTATTACAAAAATGAAAATAAAAAAATAATGTCAGCTAACGTTAATAAACTTTTATTTAGAAATAATAAAACATCTGTAAATTTGAGGATAAAGAATGAAATATGGGAGAAATATGCTTTAATTAAGGGGCTTTTAAATAAGTTTGATTATACAGTAAGCTCAGGTTATGAAGAGGCAGAGGTGGCTTCGGATATTGATGATAAAATATTAGTGAAAAATATTTATGAATATTTTAAATTACATAATATGAAATTTAATTCTATTCAAATATATATGAAAAATAATATCAATAAGAATCTTGTAGTAGTAGCACCAACCGGAATTGGAAAAACAGAAGCAGCTTTAATATGGGCTGATGGTGAAAAATGTTTTTATACATTACCGTATATGGTTTCATCCAATGCTATATATGACAGAATAAAGAAGACGTATAATTATGGCAATGTAACATTATTACATTCAGGAAGTATGCAGTATTTTATAGATGAGAGCAAAAGAGGAGATGAAAGTGCTTATAATGCGTATCAAAGGTCAAAGTTGCTTTCATTCCCATTGACTGTGTGTACTGTTGATCAGGTATTTAAGTTTGTATATAAAGCGTTGGGAACGGAAATATTTGTTGCAACACTTAAATATTCTAAGGTCATAATAGATGAAATACAGTCGTATAATTCAGAGATTATTGCTGCAATTATATATGGGTTAAAAATTATATCAGATATGGGAGGCCATTTTGCCATTATAACAGCAACATTTCCGCCGGTATTAAAAAGCCTAATGGAAAAATATGGTCTTATAGAGAATGTAGACTATGAATATAAAGATTTTTCAACATCAGCAGGAATTGTAAGACATTGGCTTGATGAAGATTATGGAGATATTGATGTGGATAAGGTTATTAAATCAGCTAAAAATAAAAAGGTATTGGTTATATGTAATACTATTGGCAGTGCACAGAAGTTATATGAAAAAATATATGATATATACGATTCAGGTTTGGTTGAAGGAACAGAAATACATCTTTTACATTCACATTTTATAAAATGTCATAGAAGAATATTGGAAGAAAATATAATGAGATTTTCAAAAGATGAATTATCTGTCGGTATATGGATAACAACACAAATTGTAGAAGCCAGCCTTGATATAGATTTTGATGTATTGTATACAGAAATGAGTACTGTTGATAGTTTATTGCAGCGTTTGGGAAGGTGTAACAGACATGCACGTTATATTCCTACAGAGGCTAATGTTCATATATATGTTACGAAAAATATTGATTATATATACGATAAAGATATATATAAACGGTCAGTTGATATATTGAAGGATTATACAGGAAGACCTTTGGTTGAAAGAGAAAAAAACGAATATATAAACAGAGTGTATTGTACAGAAGATTTGGTTGATACAGCCTATTACAAAAATATTGAGAGTGCCTTGGAGAATTTCAAAAAAATTAATCAGGCAGAATATAGTAAAGCAGAAGTTGATAAGCAGTTTAGAGATATAAATAGTGTTACAGTGATACCTAATAATATATATAATCAAAATATTGATTTTATAGATAATTGTTTAAATATTATTAATAATAGATATATAAAAAAAGATATTAGGAGCATTATTATGTCTAAAATATCTGACATGACGTTATCGTTACCAATATACAATAGATACAAATTACCGGAATTGGTTGACGAATGTGTTATTAAAACAAGAGGTAAAGATATAGATTATATAAAACAGGTGGAGATGAATATTCATAGAACAAGAAGAATGTACGAATTTGATATGGAAAAATGTATGGGAAGAGGGTTAATGAAAAAGGAAGCACAGAATTCTATATTTATATAGTAGTTGTGAAGAACATTGGGCATCATATATTGTATTTATTGGAGCTGTAATTATGGAAGATAAAGTAACGGGTGTAATGGTATATTATTATTTTATATGTAAAAGAAAACTATGGTATTTTTGTCATCAGATTACAATGGAAGAGAGTAATGAAAATGTACAGATGGGTAAGTTGCTTGATGAGAATAGTTATGCACGGGATGATAAGCATATTAATATTGATGATGTTATAAATATTGATTTTATACGTGAAAAGAAAGAATTGCACGAAGTAAAAAAGAGTAAGGCAATAGATGAAGCCGGAATATGGCAATTAAAATATTATCTTTATTATTTAAATAAAAAAGGAGTGGAGGGGATTAGTGGTAAAATTGATTATCCTTTGACTAAAAGAAATATAGATGTGGAACTGACAGATAAAGATTGTAGGGAACTTGATAAGATTATTGATGATATTAATAAAATAAAAGAACATGAATTGCCTCTAGAGTTAAGTGAAACTAAAATATGTAAAAAATGTGCTTATTTTGATATGTGTTTTATATAATTTTAGATGATAGTTGGAGAAATAAAATGAAACAGAGTTTTTATATATACAATAATGGGGATTTAAAGAGAAAAGATAATACATTGAGATTTACATCATATGAAGGCGAGAAAAGAGATATACCTATAGAACGTATATCAGATATATATGTTATGTCAGAAATGTCTTTTAATACAACATTTTTAAATTATATATCCAAGTATGGAATACCAATACATTTTTTCATCTATTATAATTTTTATACAGGGAGTTTTTATCCTAAGGAGAGTAATCTTGCGGGGCAATTATTGGTTAGTCAAGTACAGCATTATACAGAATATGATAAGAGACTTTTATTAGCTAGAAAGTTTATTCAAGCGGCGGCAGATAATATATACAAGAACATTAAGCGAAATATACCATACACAATTGAATCCTACTATAAGTTATTTGCATGAGCCGGGCGTGCGAAGATATTCTTTTTGTCTTGATATATCTGAGGTATTTAAACCCTTGATTGGAGATAGATTAATATTTTCATTACTTAATAGGAAACAGATAACAGAAAATAGCTTTACTAAAGAATTGAATTATTTGCACTTAAAAAAGGAAGCTTCACAATTAATTGTTTCGGAATTTGAAAACAGAATGAAACAGACAATAATGCATAGGGAATTAGGTCGACAGGTGTCATATCAATATTTAATAAGATTAGAGGTACATAAGCTTATTAAGCATCTAATAGGTGAAAAGGAATATGAGGGATTCAGAATATGGTGGTAAATCGTAGATCGTGTGAGCTTACTATGTAATATAAGTTATTATGATAATGATATAAAGTGTATTAACTTGAAAGCGGGGAAAATATGTATGTTGTTTTAGTATATGATGTAAGTAAAGATGAAAATGGAAGAAAAAGGTGGTCACATATTTTTAAAATATGCAAGAAATATATGTCACACATACAAAACTCTGTTTTTGAAGGTGAACTATCAAAGGTACAGTTAATAAAAATGCGGAATGAATTAAAACCTTATATTAATAGTGAATTGGATTCTGTCATTTTATTTAAAAGCAGACAACAGAAGTGGCTTGATAAGGAATGGTGGGGAAAGCAGGCAGATGTAACAAGTTTTATAATTTAATGTAATTGTATATTGTGTATAATTTGTCTGTCGACCGATGATGATGTAAAAATGCGGGGAGATCGACAATGCTGAAATTATTATATATTTGATGTTATTGTAAAAAAATTTACAAGATGATAATATATAAATATTGAGAGTCGACAGAAAATAGATTGGTAGTATCTGAAAATAGGCAACTTTTGTGTTACGGGATTTAATAGAAACATAGTGGAATGTAAATTATAATGTTGGCACTAACTTTTATGGAAGTAACCCGATTTAATAGAAACATAGTGGAATGTAAATATGCATTGCAAATCCGAAATATTGCTTAAAACAACTTGATTTAATAGAAACATAGTGGAATGTAAATGAATTTGACGCAGGAACGGCAGCAGTCGGAGGCATTGGATTTAATAGAAACATAGTGGAATGTAAATTTTGTTGAATACACGGCAAATTCAGCCTCTGCATCAGATTTAATAGAAACATAGTGGAATGTAAATACAAATTCAAGGTTAGCAATATTTACAGCGGCTGTGGATTTAATAGAAACATAGTGGAATGTAAATGAAGAATATGGTGAAATTAATCGCTGGTTAAATCGGATTTAATAGAAACATAGTGGAATGTAAATACTTTTAAACAGTCTGAAAAAACTGCTGAAAGTCAAGATTTAATAGAAACATAGTGGAATGTAAATATTGAAGATGGTGGTTACGAAATTCTTGTTGGACATGATTTAATAGAAACATAGTGGAATGTAAATATTAGTCCGCAAATGAGAATGTATTACAGGTGAAAAGGATTTAATAGAAACATAATGGAATGTAAATATAGTAAATGGGGTAGCTATTGCAATCAAAAGATTAGATTTAATAGAAATATAGTGGAATGTAAATAAAGATTTCGAAGGGGATTATATTGTTGACAAATTCGATTTAATAGAAACATAGTGGAATGTAAATGTCTTTCAATTTATTTAATATATCAAGTTGAAGAGGGGTAAATGGTGGTATAATCCTATTATTGATAGATAGTAATAATAGGTGATTTTTATGGAACAACGGAGGCAATTAAAATGAGATTTGGAATGAGAACACCCAGTATAAAGAAATCAATAAAGGCAAGAACAACAGGGAAAGCTAAGCGTGCTATTAAGAAAGCTGTAATTCTAGGTTATGGAAAGAAAGGCATAGGGTGGATAAAAAATCCAAAGAAAGCAGCTTACAATAAGGTTTATAAGAAGATGAGCTTTGGCATTATGGATTTATTTAAGTAACTATCAGGAGGATTAAATAATGGAACGAGTAGCTAAATTTTTAAAAGAAGCAGAGACATATTATCTGGCAACAGTGGAAGGCGACCAGCCAAGAGTTAGACCTTTTGGAACAGCACACATTTTTGAAGGGAAGCTGTATATTCAGACTGGAAAGGTAAAGGATGTTTCAAAGCAGATTCACGCAAACCCGAAGGTAGAAATCTGTGCATTTAAAAATGGCGAGTGGCTTCGTGTAGCCGGAGAACTTGTAGAAGATG
>OGKG01003394.1_pt1 | contig 14949 bp, 15 predicted proteins | sample 1572201 | NCBI WGS metagenome assembly OGKG01 (sample SAMEA2582146, study PRJEB24529) | metagenome | biome: Human gut stool | place: China | collected 2011 | reverse complement strand
AAGAGTGTATCAGAAAAATATAGTTGCTGACAGATACGGATGATTACGGAATTACGAAACTGTTAACTCAGGCAATTGGAGAAATAAAAGAGAAACTAACCACCTTGAAGACGGCGGCACAGCAGGCAAATGAACAGCTGCAAAAAGGGGAGATCTCTCAGGAGCAGTATGATGCACTTCAAAGGGAAATTGCCGCAACAGAGGCAGAACTTAAAAGGCTTGAATCTCAGGCATCAATTGCAGAGAACTTCAAAGATGGAATACATCATCGATTCCACCAAGACAAAAGCCGGAACAAGAAAGCTTCCGATGACAGAAGATGTGTATGAGACATTTAGAAGAATACTGAAAGAGAGACCTAGAGATTTACCAGAGAAGATGGTTGACGGTTACGTAGGATTCCTTTTCAGAGACAAGAATGGAATGCCAGAAGTGGTAATGAACTGGCAACATCGATTTAACCACGCAGTAAAAAGATATAACGACATTTTCAAAATCCAGATGCCGAATATTACTCCTCATGTTTGCAGACATACCTACTGTAGTAACCAGGCAAGAGCCGGAATGAACCCTAAGACTTTACAGTATCTGATGGGACATTCGGACATAGGGGTAACGATGAATACTTACGCGCATCTTGGACTGGATGATGCGAAAGATGAGATGGTACTGAGTTTGCTTTTATCATCTGCGTTCATTTGCGCCTCCTTAAGTATAGGATAAGTATAGCAGAAACAGGGACGAATGGGAAATCGGACGAATTACGGGACTGGCAGAATGACGGTGGATAACCGGCAGAAAAATGAAAGAAGCAGGAGTGGAAATCCGTATTCCAGCCATGTAAAAGCAGGAAAACATGCAGGTACTGTTTATAATTTCAAAAGAAAAAGCAGGATTCGGAAGTCGTTAACGAGACTTACCATCCTGCTTGAGTTTATCCACAAATATATTTTTTTAAATTTCGTCAGTTTTTACAATGGTCTGAACAGTAACAGATGTGAGGACGTGGAAGAGATTCTGCGTCCTTTTTTAATGCAGACAAATATTATAGATGTTATAATGTGAAAAGATAAATGCGAAACATGCGTTATATTAGCAAAAGTTGTTAATTATATAAAGGTGGGAGAAATTTGGCAAAAAGTAAAAAAACAAAAATACATAAAAAGATAGATGGTCAGCTTTTACAGCTGAATAAAAAGTTTAGTGATCTCAAGATGAAACAGAAGGATAAGATTACAGGCTGGGTGTATGAAGAATACAGAAAGTATGTAACAGAGTATGATAAAGTACCTGATTTACTAGCAGATGAGCAGATTGTTGAAGTTGTAATTGATAAGATAAATGAGGCACAAATCTGGATACCTGAAGGAGAGATATACGATTATTATCGAAGAAAGAAACCACAACTTCAAAGACGGCTGGATAATGAAAAGGTAATTAAGTTTAAATCCTATGTCAGCTTTTATAAAAGTATTGTTGATCAGGACAGGGCATCCGTTGTTATATGCAATCTCAAACATGAGATTATTTACATGAATCCGGCAGCTGTTACCAGCTGTGCGAAGCGAGGTGGAGATAAACTTATTGGAAGAAGTCTGTTAGATTGTCATAATCCGGAATCCAGGGATAAAATACAGAAGGTAGTGGACTGGTTTGGGGCAGATGAGAGCCATAACCTTGTTTATACTTTCCATAATGAGAAGCAAAATAAAGATGTTTATATGGTGGCACTCAGAGAAGAGGGAAGACTGATAGGATATTATGAAAAACATGAATATCGAAACGCAGAAACTATGAAACAATATGATTTGTGGTGATGTTATGGTACAGGACGAATGGTGCAGGTAGTTATTCAAGAATGAGGAAATACGACAGGAACTTACCCGTGTGGTAAGAAGAAAAAATGGAATGAGGTAAGTAACAATATGGAATCAAAACAGAAAAGAACAGCTCTTGTCACCGGCGGAAGTTCCGGAATCGGACGATGTATTGCAGTAGCATTGAGTAAGGCTGGCTATTTAGTCTATGAGTTCAGCCACCGGAGGCTGTTGGCACATATATTGCGCGGATTGCACAGAAAAAGAATTGTGCTCCAATGTGCGTGGCTGGTGTGAAGTATAAGATTCTGAGATTCTTATGTAAAATTCTGCCGTGTACATTACGGGGAAAGATTGTTGGTTCTATTTACGCAAAATAACTGTGATTATTTTATAGAATCCCGATATAGCTCAGGTATCTGGATATATAACAGCTTTTTTCAGCTTTACGCTAAAATGGTTTCATGTTATCATTATTTTACTTGGAATAATTGATAGCCTGGAGCCATTTTTGATTGAGAGGTGTAAGGAATGGGTAGATTTGTAAATCCTGATAACAGTGCATTTCAGGTGGCACTGAATTCTCCGATATATGTGGATAAAACCGGATTGTTGGAATATACAAACAGCGTACTTAATACAACAGAAGCTTATATCTGTAACAGCAGACCACGCAGGTTTGGAAAATCATATGCTGCAAATATGCTTGCTGCTTATTATAGTAAGGGCTGTGATTCTGAAGAAATGTTTTCGGGGCTGGATATAAGCAGGGAATCTGATTTTAAGACACATCTTAATAAATATGATGTGATTCATCTTGATATTCAGTGGTTCCTGGCAAATTGTGATAATGTGGATAATGTTGTAGCGTTTATTACGAAATCTGTACAGGCTGAATTGAGAGAGATGTACCCTGGCGTGCTGCCTGAAGAAGAGATAAGTTTGTCGGAAAGTCTTTCACGTATTAAACATATTGTTGGACAGAAATTTATTATAATTATTGATGAGTGGGATGTTCTGATCAGAGATGAAGCGGCGAATAAAAAAGTACAGGAAAAGTACATTAATTTTTTGCGGGCAATGTTTAAGGGAACGGAACCGACAAAATATATTCAGCTGGCGTATCTTACAGGTATTTTGCCGATAAAGAAAGAAAAAACGCAGTCTGCATTAAATAATTTTGATGAATTTACAATGCTTGATGCAGGAGTGATGGCACCATATATTGGATTTACAGAAGCTGAAGTGAAGGATCTTTGCGAAAGATATCACAGAGATTTTGAGAAAGTAAAATATTGGTATGATGGTTATTTGCTGGAGGACTATCAGGTATATAATCCTAAAGCAGTAGTAAGTGTTTGTGTGCGGGGCAAGTTTAGAAGTTACTGGTCTGAGACTGCTTCTTATGAAGCAATTGTTCCTTTTATCAATATGAATTATGATGGTTTGAAAAACGCTATAATTGAAATACTTTCCGGTGCTTCGATTAAAGTAAATACAGCTGCTTTCAAAAATGATACGGTGAATATACAAAGCAAAGATGATGTACTTACGTATTTGATCCATCTTGGTTATTTGGGATATAACCAGAACAGAAGAACTGCATTTGTTCCAAATGAAGAAATACGACAGGAACTTACTCATGCAGTAAAAAGAAAATCTTCAGATTGGAGGAGACCTGATGGATACATTTGTCCGGAATTCTTATATGGGGAGCTTCTCGGGGAATGATGTATATTGGGAAAAGCCATTTTTTGATTATGAGGTGTAAAGAATGGGGAGATTTGTGAATCCGGATAACAGTGCTTTTCAAAAAGCAGTGAATTCGGAAATATATGTGGATAAAACGGGATTTTTATCGTATACCAATAAAGTTATTGATACCAAACAGGCATTTATATGCAACAGCCGTCCAAGACGTTTTGGAAAATCTACTACGGCAGATATGCTGGCTGCCTATTATAGTAAGGGATGTGATTCAGAAAATCTGTTTGCGGATTTAGCTGTGAGTGATACGGAAGATTTTCATAAATATCTGAATAAGTATGATGTGATACATTTTGATGTTCAATGGTTTATTACAGAGAATAATATCAGCGAAATAGTGAATACGATTCAGAATAATATAGTAGAGGAATTAAAAAAGGAATACCCGGATATCTTAGATTCTGATGTGACAGGACTTCCGGATGCGATGTCTATTATAAATCAGGAAACAGGAAACAGATTCATTGTGATCATTGATGAGTGGGATGTTCTGATACGTGATGAGGCACAGAATCAGAATATTCAGGAAGCATATATTGGACTTTTACGGAGAATGTTTAAGGGAATTGAACCTACGAAATATATGGCGCTGGCATTTTTGACAGGTATTCTTCCGATTAAAAAGTTGAAAACGCAGTCGGCACTCAATAATTTTGATGAATTTACAATGTTGGGATCTGGAAATATGGCTCCGTATATTGGATTTACAGAAGAAGAAGTAAAGGCACTTGCCGGAAAATATCATCAGAATTATGATAAGGTAAAAAGATGGTATGATGGTTATCTTTTAAATAATTATCAAACATACAATCCGCAGGCAGTTGTAAGTGTAATGCTTAGAGGGGAATTTAAAAGTTACTGGTCAGAAACGGCATCTTACGAGGCTGTTGTACCATTGCTTAACATGGACTTTGATGGTTTAAAGTCATCTATTATTGAAATGTTGTCAGGAGATTCTGTAGAGGTTGATGTGACAACTTTTCAAAATGATATGGTAAGTTTTTCCAGTCGTGATGATGTTCTGACATATTTGATACATCTGGGATATCTGGCCTATGATCAGAATCGGAGACGGGCATTTGTCCCAAATGAGGAAATTCGTCAGGAATTGTCAAAGGCAGTGCGTAGAAAACATTGGAATGAAATGGCCGCTTTTTCACGCGATTCCGAAGAATTGCTGGAAGCTACGCTGGATCTGGATGCGCAGGCGGTAGCAGAAGGTATTGAAAAAATCCATAGGGAATATGCTTCTGTTATTCAATATAACAATGAAAATTCTCTTAGTAGTGTTCTTACGATTGGCTATTTAAGTACGATACAGTATTATTTTAAGCCGGTTAGGGAACTTCCGACAGGACGTGGTTTTGCGGATTTTGTTTATATTCCAAAACCGGAATATAGGTCTGATTATCCGGCTCTTATTGTAGAATTGAAATGGGATCAGAAGGCTCAGACAGCATTGCAACAGATTAAGGAAAAGCAATATCCGGATTCAGTTCTGGATTATACCGGAGATATTTTGCTGGTTGGGATAAACTATGACAAGAAGACAAAAGAACATCAGTGTCTGATTGAAAGATATGAGAAAAAATGAATATCTATATTTGATAAAAAAATGGTTTTTCGTTATTACTGTCTCAATTAAGAGAATTGATAACGGAAAACCATTTTTTTATTTCTGAATCTGGTATTGACAGGCCTGAGGATTATTCTGAGAATTTTGTATTGCAAGAACAAGAGCTGATAAGATGCACAAAAAATGACAGATGAATTTATACAATGTATATAAAAATTTAAAAATAAAACAAAATATATTGTATGATACATATAAAAATGATAGTATTACTATCATAAAATGCAAAAGGCGGTGAGCAGATGGAAAAAATAGAAGGCACATCTCCAACACGTGTGCGTCAGGCGCAGCAGAGAAGAGATAGAATTATAAATGCCTCTATGAAATTGTTTCAGGAGAAGTGTGTGGAGGATACTTCGATGGAGGAAGTTGCGAAACGGGCAGGTGTGGGAGCAGCGACGGTGTATCGTTATTTTTCTTCAAAGATAGAACTGGTAATTGAGACTGCAAAAGTATACTGGGAAAAGGTTTCGGAGAAATACTTAGGAGAGTTGAAGACGGGTAATATGCCAAATATTGCTGATGCAAAATCAGAGGCTACTTTGAAAATGGATGGCATCGAGAGTTCAGGCTATGATCAGTTACGGAAAATTTTGAATGTTTTTTGCAGGATATTTCTGGAGCAAAAGCCGTTTTTGAAGTTTCTTCACGAATTTGATGTTTTTGTGAAAAAGTATAATGTATCAGAGGAACATTTGGCTGATTATGAAAATGGGATTCTTAAATTAAAACCTTATGTGACCATTGCTCTCGAGAAAGGTCTGGTAGATAAAAGTCTTTCTTTTAACTGTTCAGTGGATGAGATGTATTTCTCTCTGACACATACCCTCCTTGCACTGATGGAGAAATTGGCAGTAGGAGGAGATATTCTGTCATCTGACCAGAATGTGGAGAGTGAAAAGCAGATCCGTATCATTATAGAGCTACTGTTAAGAGGAATAAGAAATTTCTAAAATATTTTTAATCTGGAGGTGTACCATGAAAAAGTTAACAACAGGGAAAATATGGCAGTTTGCAGCTGGACAGTTTGGATGGGCGATGCTGTCCGGGATTATTTCTAACTGGCTTGTATATTTTTATCAGCCGGATAAGACAGCCATCAGTCAGGGACAGACAGTATTTATTCCACAGGGGCTGGTGGTCTTCGGCATATTTACTATTATTGGCGGAATTACAGCTTTCGGAAGAATTTTTGATGCTTTTACAGATCCAATGATCGCATCTTTATCTGACAGATGTACGTCAAAGAATGGGCGAAGAATTCCGTTTCTGAAATGGGCATCTTTACCGCTGGCGCTTTCTACAGTACTGGTTTTCTGGTCGCCGGTTAATAAAAATAGCTGGATCAATGGAGTGTTTTTGCTGATTATGATTCTGGCATACTATCTATCCATTACCGCGTACTGTACACCATATAATGCGTTGATTCCGGAACTTGGACATACCCAGCAGGAAAGACTTAATATTTCCACAGTCATTTCCTTTACATTTATTGCCGGAACTGCAGTGGCGTATCTGGCACCTACGATATGGGGGCTGTTCATTCCGGCATTTGGAAGAGTTGGCGCTATTCGTATGACCTTTACTATGATGGCGGCTGTAGCGTTTATCTGTATGCTTGTGCCGGTATTTTGCATTCGTGAAAAGGATTATGTAGATACGGTTCCTGCAAAGGAGTCAGCTTTTGGATCTCTTGCAGCTACTTTTAAGAATGCAGAATTTCGCAAGTTTGTGGCATCTGATATTTTTTATTGGATCGCACTTACCATGTTTCAGACAGGTCTTCCTTTTTTTGTCACCAGTCTTTTGAAGCTTCCGGAAACGATGACAACTTTGTATTTTGTGGGAATGACAGCATTGTCCCTTGTATTTTATATTCCGGTAAATAAGCTTACTCCTAAACTTGGAAAGAAAAAGATGATTTTGTTCGCATTTGCAGTATTTAGCGCTGCTTATTTTTACACCGGATTTATGGGAAAAATGAGCTTTATTCCGGCATCGGTGCAGGGACTGATCCTGACAGTCGTGGCGGCTCTTCCTATGGCGATTTTCGGAATTCTTCCGCAGGCTGTTGTGGCAGATATTTCGCAGAGCGACTCGATTACATCAGGAAGCAATCGTGAAGGAATGTTTTATGCGGCAAGGACATTTGCATTTAAACTTGGGCAGAGTATTTCTATGCTGATATTTACCGCAGTCTCGACGATAGGGGCAGCAGAAGGAACTGGTTATAGAGTTGCTGCTTTTGGGGCAGCAGTATTCTGTTGTATAGGCGGGATTATACTGGTATTTTATAATGAGAAAAAGATTAATGGGATTATTAATAGGCACCAGTAAAGATTATAATACAGGCATGTATCGAATGGTGAAAAGCAGATAGCAATAGAATTATGAAAAAGTAACAGGAGTACATACGAATGGAAATAATACATGAGAATGAATATTTGTATAAAATGAATAATGAAATAGAACCATATCTTGCAACGCACCGTCAGGAGGGGTACGTTCCTGGTGCAGAGGATCATCTGCATCAAAAAGACACGGGGATAGTGGGGAAAATTCATGTACAGCGTTACCTGGCAGAGAAACCGAAAGGCGTGATTATAATCAGCCATGGTTTTACAGAAGCAGCGCCGAAATATGATGAGATGATTTATTATTTTCTGAAGGCTGGATATCATGTGTATATGCCGGAACATATGGGACATGGACAAAGTTATCGCCTGACAGCAGATCCATCTCTCGTACATATAGATACCTGGAAGCGATATGTGAGGGATTTTTTGAAAATATGCCATGTGATAAAAAAAACATACCCTGAATTACCGCTGGTTCTTTTTGCTCATTCCATGGGTGGGGCAATTGGTACAATCGCAGCTGCATGGGAACCGCAACTGTTTCAGAAGATTATATTGAATTCTCCTATGCTCCGCCCGCTTACCGGAAATGTTCCCTGGCCATTGGTGATCGCTATTGCACAGACGAAGTGCCTTTTGGGAAGGGAGGAAGACTATGTGGCTGGTCAGAAGCCTTATGATGGTAGTGAGACTTTCGAAACCAGTGGATGTACTTCCAGACCGAGATTTGAAAAATATAATGAGCTGCGTAAAGAGAATAAAAAATTCCAGGTTAGTGCAGCCTCTTATGGATGGCTTCTGGCGTCTGTAAAAATGAGCTGGTACATAAAATATTGCGGATGGAAGAAACTGTCAGCACCTGTTTTGCTATTTCAGGCAGAAAGAGATGATTTTGTATCTGTAAACGCATTGAGAAAATTTGCAGAGAAAATCAATCACAGAGGAATCACTTCCTGTGAATATGTATACCTGCCGGGAACCAGACATGAGACCTACTGCAGCGATGACAGGACGATGGAAATGTATTTAGATAAGATTATGAAGTTTCTGGATTCATGTAGCGGGGAGATGTTTTCTCATTATGAGGTGTTGAGAGAGTAAGTCATTGTCTGAAAGTTATATAAAACCTTTGGAATGTTGCTTTACGCTAAAATGGTTTCATGTTATCATTGTTTTAATTAAATGTGATAGCCGGGAACCATTTTTGATTGTGAGGTGTGATGAATGGGGAGAGTTTTTAATACAACAGGTGTGTGTATTCCAGAGAAACATTATATGGTAAATATTAATGGTCGTTTACAACAGATTAGAGAGCTTGTGGATGCAGGAAAATATTTTACTATTAACAGGGCCAGACAATATGGTAAGACTACAACCTTGCGCGCGCTTGCAGAAATACTTCGGGATGAATATTATGTTGTATTACTTGATTTTCAGACATTTGACAATGAGAAATTTAGTAATGGAAATGTGTTTTCAGTAGCATTTGCGAATTCTTTTTTGCGTATGCTTCACAGAAACTGTAAGACTATGAATAATGAGATGGTTTCAGTTATAGAAGAAATGAAAAAGGATGCCGATTATGCTAACAGATACTTTTCTCTGAAAGAGCTATTTGAGGGATTAAGTGATATATGTGAAGCGGCAGACAGAAAAATAGTTCTTATGATTGATGAAGTAGACAGTGCAGCGAATAATCAGGTTTTTATTGATTTTCTGGCGCAGCTTAGGGCACAGTACCTGGACAGAGAATTTTATCCGGGATTTCAGTCGGTGATTCTGGCAGGAGTGTATGATATTAAGAATTTGAAGAGAAAACTCAGACCAGAGGAAGGACATAGATATAACAGTCCATGGAATATTGCCGCAGATTTCAGCATCGAAATGAGTTTTTCTGAATCAGAGATAGCAGGGATGTTGCAGGAGTACGAAATTGATCATCGTACAGGGATGAATATATCAAAAATGTCAGAATTGCTATATGCGTATACGGCAGGATATCCGTTTCTGGTTTCAAGAATCTGCCAGCTGATGGATGAAAGGGTACGGGACGAATATGAAAATCTGAAATTGGTATGGACGGAAAATGGTTTTAATGAAGCAGTGCGTATTCTGCTTGCGGAGAAAAATCCTTTATTTGAATCATTAGTTGGAAAAATATGCGATTATCCGGAGTTAAGTGTTATGCTGAAAACATTACTTTTTACAGGAAGAAATATCGCGTATAATCCGGATGAAACCTCGATTGATATGGCTCAGATGTTTGGCTTTATTAAAAACCAAAATGGGAATGTGGTTATTGCAAACAGAATTTTTGAAACGAGATTATATAATTATTATCTTACAGAAGCAAAGATGCAGCAGACAGAGATATATAAGGCAGCCCTGCAGGATAAGAGTCAGTTTATAGTTAATGGATATCTGGATATGGAACGGATATTGGAACGTTTTGTTGTTCATTTCCATGATATTTACGGGGAATCTGATGAAAAATTTCTGGAAGAGCAGGGGCGGAAGTTCTTTTTACTATATTTGAAACCGATTATTAACGGGACAGGAAATTATTACATCGAATCCAGAACAAGAGATCTTCGAAGAACAGATGTAATTGTAGATTATCATGGACGGCAATATATAATTGAATTAAAGATATGGCACGGTGACGAGTATAATAAGCGTGGAGAGCAGCAGCTTGTTGGATATCTGGAAGATTATCATGTGGATAAAGGATATATGCTTAGCTTCAACTTTAACAGGAAAAAACAGTCGGGAATCCGGAAAATTATGGTGAATGGGAAAACGATAGTGGAAGCAGTGGTATAAATTAATTCACCAGAAAAAGAAAACCATTTTTTGAATAGTCATATGTGATGCTGGCGATTTTAAGTGACGAAGAACTTGGAGATAAGATAACAATGGAGCAATATTATTACAACCATATGAATAAGGCGCAGCAGGCTGCATATCACAGCATTCTTAGCGGTGTGAAAAACCTGGCGGATGAATTTCAGATTCCGGCATTAGAGGGAGAAGAACTTTATAATATATTTTTTCAGATGCGTCTGGATCATCCGGAGATATTTTGGGTGAGCAGTTATAAATACCGGTATTATAAAGACTCTCCGAATCTGATTTTTATTCCGGAGTATCTTTTTGATAAAAAGAAGATTTGCGAACATCAAAAGGCTATGACTGCCAGAGTTGAGAAGCTGATTCGCCCGGCTCAGAAGCTATCTGAGTGGGAGAAAGAGAAGTATGTACATGATTTTATCTGTGAAAATATCCGCTATGACAAACTGAAAAAATCATATTCCCATGAAATTATCGGACCGTTGGGGCAAGGCGTTGGTGTTTGTGAGGGAATCGCAAAAGCAGTAAAGGTTTTGTTAGATGCACTGGGAGTCTGGTGTGTGATTGCAATCTGTGGAAATAATCCTGAGAAGGGGATTAAGTATCGCCACACATGGAATATCGTAAAAATAGGAGGTACATATTATCATCTGGATGCGACCTTTGATAATACCCTGGGGAAAGATCGTGAGACTTCTGAAATCCGCTATGATTATTTCAATCTGGATGATTCACAGATTTTCAGGGATCATGAGCCTCTTATTGCGCCGGCGCCTCACTGCGGTGATCATGAGCACTTTTACTATAAGGAGAAGAAGCTTTCTTTTACTAAGAAAGAGGATGTGTATAAACGTTCTTTGCAGGCGGCGAAGAAAGGCAAGGTACTTATTTTTCACTGGAGAGGCGGTTATTTGACAAAGGAAGTACTGAAGGAATTGCTGGAGCTTATCCGGAAAGCAGGAGATGAGAAAGACAAAACAGCAATGGTCAGCATAAACTGGCCGCAGGCAGTTATTCGTGTTCAGTATACGGATATGCAGGTACAGGAGAGTGTGATAATAGAGGAAGCGAATGAAGGGGAAAAATAGATGTAATAAACAGCTTGACTTTTTCCGTGTGAGGATAGAGCTTTTTAAAAGAATGTGATCAGAGTGAGAAAACAGCCGAGATGCGGGACAGGGAATTAAAAGAAATCAGGAAGCAGGAACAGTATAGGAAAGCTATATCATGTATGGAAGAGGAACAGTATGATAAGGCAATAATTTTGTTTGAGGGATTTCCAAGAGATTATGAAGATGCCAGAAATAATTTCAGGGAATAAGGGTGAAATAAATGAATCAAAATTGCATGATTACACGAGAAGCAGCGTTGGAATTCGGTTTATCATTTCAGAATACATATACGGAAAGACCTTTCCGTGATCAGAACTGGCAAGTGGTAAGAGCGAGGGAAAACAAAAAAATTTTTTTATGGATCTATGAACGAAACGGTTATGTTAATCTGAATGTAAAGGCAGATCCTGAGTGGCGTGATTTTTGGCGAAGTGCCTATGAATCTGTACAGGCTGGTTATCATCAGAATAAGGAACATTGGAATACCATTATTCTAAATGGGACGGTACCGGATAAAGATATTAAAAGAATGATATCCGAAAGCTATGATCTCGTAACATACAGCCCGACAAAGAAGATTTATGAGGCAGTGAAGCAAATTCCGAAAGGATGCGTTGCAACTTATGGTCAGGTTGCCGAAATGGCAGGGAATCCGAGAATGTCGAGAGCGGTAGGGAATGCCCTCCATAAGAATCCGGATCCGGAGCATATTCCCTGTTATCGGGTAGTGAATTCCAGAGGAGAACTGTCAGGGGCTTTTGCCTTCGGCGGTAAAGATGTACAGAAAAAGCTACTGGAAGCAGATGGAATTGAGGTTGTCAATGGAACGGTGGATTTAAAAAAATATGGATTGACGCAAAGAGATGATAAACTGTGAGAAAACAGATACGGATGATTACCTTATTAACATTTGGGGGCGGGCAAATCTTTCCGGATCTGCCTGGCAGTGGAAGAAATTGCAGGAAACATTGTAGAACATTGATTTACAGGTAAAAAGGAAAACATTTTATTGATCTTCGGCTGACATTGGAAAAAGATGGAAGCGGGTGCCTGTCACTGCGTGACAATGGGGTGAAATTTAATCCCCTGGAATACAGAAACAGGGATACACAATATGGACTTGCTATTATCAGGGGGATTTCAGAGAAAATAGATTACCATTATGTGGCATCCATGAATTGTCTGAATGTGATGATCAGGTGAAGGATCATATATGAGGAATATGAAATGAATTACAGGAATGTAAAAATATCACAAGATGCGAGGATTGCGAAACAGTCAGTAATTGTGGGAGATGTAACAATTGGTCGTGACAGTTGTGTTTTATATTATGCTGTGATCCGGGGCGATGATGCACCGGTTGTGATCGGTGAGGAGTCAAATATTCAGGAGAATTGTACGATTCATGTAAACCATAACAGACCGGTATATATTGGAAATAATGTGACTATAGGGCATAATGCTGTGATCCATGGCTGTACCATCGGTGACAGAACTTTGATCGGAATGGGAGCGGTAATCCTTGATGGAGTAAAGATCGGAAAGGACTGCATTATAGGTGCAGGAAGCCTGGTTACCAAGAATACTGTGATACCGGATGGCTCTCTGGTAATGGGCAGTCCGGCCAGGATCAAACGAAATCTCACCTGGGAAGAAAAGCTTGGTATTATGGAGAACAGTAAGGAATATGTCACTGTATCTCTGGAAATGAAAGAACAGGGTGTGTTATAGAAAAAAGAAAGTCCGGCAGAAAAAAACAAGTAATATGTTGATGGAGAATAATTCAAATGATAGTTAACAAGTGTTCGGAAAATTTACTTACAAAATCAAAAAAATTATATGAGAATTACAGGGATAACTGTACAGTGGTCCAGAGAATGCTGGAGAAGTATAAAAAGATATATCCCAATATTTCTGATTATTCTATTATGCATTTTATAGATATTGCAGAATTTTGCGATTTAATAATGGACAGACAGAAGCTGGAAGATTTGAATGGAGATGAATGCTACTGCCTTTTGATGGCGGCTCTGTTTGCTCATACCGGATTTGGTTTAAATCAGGAAATTATGAATAAATATATAAACAAACTGGGAATCCAAAAGCAGACTCAATCGCTTACATTCCTGCAGATCATGAGCAAATATCATGTTTTGTTCAGTGCGTGTCTGATAGAAGAATATGGAGATATATTTGAATTTCCGTCAGAGAAACATAAACATGCCATAACCAGTATGCTGTATTTTATTGACGGAAACAGCGATGATATAAATCAGCTGGAAGAAATTTTGGTATTAGACAATAAAAATACTGTCAGATTGAAGAATCTGGCAGCAGTTCTTGCTGTTGGAAATCAGCTTGCAGAATTGAAGAACACAAATCTTGATCTGAATTATGAGGATTTTGATAAGTATAATTCTGAAGAGATTGTTGGCTTTGTTGAAAGAAACGTTGTAAGGAGTATTGCTGTTAAAGATGGTAAACTTGTGATAGAAGCAGGCGGATCGGATTCGGCATATGCACTGATTGAAAGAAAAGTAAATTTGATCATTAATAATTATGAGAAGATCTTCAGAAGTCTGACTCATGGATCAGGTGATAATACCGGCCTTTTTGGCATTGATTCGATAGAACTCAAATGTGTTTTGTCCGCTGAAAATTCAAAAAAGATCTACCTTAATAAAGAAATCGAAGAATCATGGACAGAAGAGGACATTGAACTTTTTAATAAACTTTCTTTTGAGGAAAGAGTATTTTATGCGGATTATCTGTCTACAGAGTTTGAAATAACCAAATTTCTTGTGGATTTTGCAAAAACAAATAAAGCAGTACTTGCGGGATTAGAGTATAGAGTAAAATCACCGAAGTCCTTATATAATAAGCTTTATCAGAGAGTAGAGAAGTCTTTTTTTGATTCAATAGCAGATATTATTCGTTATACAGTGATATTGGAACCGAAAGAATATGTTGAACAAATACGATCTGTGACAGATGCCTTGTATGAGAAGAACTGGAAGATATATTCATTGAAAAATTACTGGGTCAATGACAGTTTTCCATATAATGGCGTAAATGCCAAGTTTAAAAACTCACGCAACTATCGTATTGAAATCCAATTCCATACTCAGGAAAGCTTTGATGTGAAAATGAGTGAGGAAGATCATAAACTCTATGAACAAAGAAGAGTGTTAGAACCCGGATGCGATGAGTATAACAGAATATTACAGTTACAGCTGAAATTATATTCTGATATGGAATATCCTGAAAATATTGCGGATTTAGAAAAAATCTGACGCACATCAAGGATATCTGACGCAGGATTTCACGCTCTGATGAGCAGTAACCTGACCGAATTAATAGTTACTGTTCACACACCACTATCCCGCGAGGTGTTTTGGCATGAATATGCCAAA
>OGKG01003383.1_pt1 | contig 14991 bp, 14 predicted proteins | sample 1572201 | NCBI WGS metagenome assembly OGKG01 (sample SAMEA2582146, study PRJEB24529) | metagenome | biome: Human gut stool | place: China | collected 2011 | reverse complement strand
AAGCCATCGGTGGAGCCTGCTACGACCTGCTTACCAAAGAGGGCCTGTTAGACCAGGTAAAAGCAGAGTTTGCCGAAAACAAAAAGAAAAATCAGTAACAAAACAATCAAAGAAAAGAAATGCAGTTGCATGGATTATAGTGAAAGAGACTATATTCGCGCAGCTGATGCAAAAGGAAGAGGGCTGACGCGGATGTCGGTCCTCTTTTGCTGTTCTATAAAATCAGCCGGAATCTGGGAAATTCAGGAGCGTTCCGGCACCGGGGATTTGTCTGGAATGGTGCAGCGCGGAAAGGAACAGAACCATGGATACAAACAAGACGAAGAAAAAATGGAAGGAACTGGGAATCGATGCCCTGTTTGATTTTGCGGGCGCGTTTTTGCAGGCAGTGGGCGTCTGGTGTTTTATTGAGCCGAGCCGCATCGCGCCGGGCGGGGTGTCCGGTATTGCATTGATGTTAAATCACCTGTTTGCGCTGCCAATCGGTGCGGTGAGCCTGGTGATCAACATTCCGCTGATGCTTGCCGCCTGGTGCCTGTTAGACCGCTCCATGACCCTTAAAACCGTCCGAACCGTTATCTGGATGAGTGTGATCCAGGACCTGGTATCTATGGCCGGAATCTGGCAGTATGAGGGCGACCGGCTGATCTCCTGCGGGTTTGGCGGGATTTTCGTGGGAGTCGGCATGGCGCTGATCTTTATGAGAAATTCTACCACAGGAGGCGGGGATATCCTGGCAAAGCTTCTGCAGAAGCTCTGTCCCTATATGCAGACCGGTTATGCCATTATGCTGGTAGACTTTGTGATTGTGGGAGCTTCGGTTCTGGTGTTTGGTGAGATTGAGGCGGCACTGTATGGCATCATTTCCATTGTCTGCACGACACAGGCAGTGGATACGCTGCTCTATGGTATGAATAAGGGAAGCCTGATCACCATTCACTCAGAAAAGAATGAGGAGATTGCAAGGGAAATCATGGAGACCATGGACCGCGGTACTACGTTTTATAAGAGCATTGGCGGATACAGCGGAAAAGAGGGGCTAACTCTGACCTGTGCGGTGGACCGCAAACAGTTTCATGTGGTCAAAGAGATCATTGACCGGCATGACCCGAGGGCCTTTGTGATCGTGTCACCGACGAAAGAAACCTATGGAGAGGGATTCATCGGGGATTACCGGAAACTGTAGGAAGAAAAAAGGATTGAAATGCAGAGAAGCCAGAAATGCTATCTTGCGTTCCTGGCTTCTCTATGTTATACTCTTACCCGTTGCAAAGCCCGCAAAAACCAAGGTCCTAAAGGGCTTTTCGCCGATTCCCGGCGTAAGGTCATATACTTGCAGTATATGCCTTCCACAGCATTCGTCAGATATACATGCGAGCATGTCCGCCTGACTCATTGCTGCGCGAAAATGAATCGAGTGTTCGTGACCTTCCACTCGTAAAACAAAACTAAAGGAGAACTGAATATGAAAACAAACAAGGTACTTTTTATGACACAGGCGGCGATGATCGCTGCGATCTATGTGGTATTATGTCTGGTATTTGAGCCGATCAGTTATGGTGCGATCCAGACTCGTGTGGCTGAGGCACTGACAGTACTGCCGTTCTTTACACCTGCTGCGATTCCTGGGCTGTTTATTGGCTGTCTGATTGCCAACATGCTGGGTGGCGGTATTATGCTGGATGTGATTGCCGGAAGTCTGACCACTCTGGTGGCTGCATATCTGACATGGATGCTTCGGAATAAGAGCAAATATCTGGCATCTGTTCCGCCGGTAGTATTGAATGCTCTGGTGATTCCGTGGGTGCTGAAATATGGATACGGTGAGCCGCTTCCGATTCCATTTCTGATGGGAACAGTTGGAATAGGCGAGATTCTGACTGCAAGCATCATGGGAACCGTGCTTCTGTGCGTACTTGATCGTTATAAAAATGTAATTTTCCGTCAGGGCAGCTATACCGCATAGCAGACAGCCTGAATGGATAAAAAAGATCCCGGAAGAAATTTCTATTAGTAGGAAATCTTCCGGGATTTTGTTCTGTCATTTTTTCATCTTGGAATCAAAGACCAGACTGGCGAGATAACCGAAGACCAGAGCGGCACAGGTTCCTGCAGAACCGGCAGTGAGACCACCTTTGAAGATGCCTAAGAGACCTTCTTCCTGTACAGCATCGTGGACGCCTTCCCAGAGTACATTTCCAAATCCAAGAAGAGGGACGCTTGCTCCGGCTTTTGCGTAATCAAGCAGAGGTTCATAGAGCCCAGTTGCACCCAGAACAGCCCCGCTGCACACCAGAAGGACCATGATCCGGCCGGGCATCAGCTTGGTCTTTTCCATCAGGATCTGAGTCAGGGCACAGATCAGACCACCGACCCAGAATGCGTTGATATAATCCATAAAGAACCACTCCTTTTTCACCAGTATGTGCATTGAAAAAAGAACTATACAAAAAAATATAAAAAAATAAAAATTAATGCTTGCAAAGTGTCAGATGTTGTGTTATAGTATCCAAGTCGGCAAGCGAAAGATGCTTTCGATAAGAAAATATGGTAGATTGGTCAAGGGGTTAAGACGCCGCCCTCTCACGGCGGAAACAGGGGTTCGATTCCCCTATCTACTGCGCTTAATTGAATGGCAGAAACCTGTAAAAAGGTTTCTGCCATTCTTGTTTTCTGTGCTTGATTTTGCTATAATAAGGAAGAGTGTGTGTTTTGCACAAATAGAACCGCAGGAGGAAAACAAGATGGAAATATTTTTAGCGATGATCCTGATCTGGGGACTGTCTGTCTGGAGCAAAAAGAATGTCAGAAAGACAAAAGAAGACAGAACATCCGAACGACCGATCCAGAGAACACCTTCAGCTGCTGCGGTGAGAGAAGAAGTACAAAGAGAAGTAAGACAGGCAAGGACGATAAGCAAGCCAAGAAAGGCAACGGCGGTTCCGAATAAGCCGCGCAGACAGAAGCTGACGAGGGAAGAGGAAGCCTTGAAGACCCGGTCAAGGGCATCCAGTCAGGCATGTACTTATGAGGCGGCATATTCCAAAGGAAAGCCGGATCGAGTCGGTGGCCGTGGCGATTATGAGACAGTTACTCCGAATGGTATGGAACGGATCCGCTGTGGTTATTGCGGAGCACAGAATTTTGTACCCGTGGGAAGCCGGAATCATTATCATTGCTATTTTTGTTGGGAAAAATTATAAAAGAGGTTCATGTATGAGTAAGATTGCGATAGTGACAGACAGTAATAGTGGAATCAGTCAGACACAGGCAAAAGAAATGGGAATTTATGTAGTTCCTATGCCATTTCTGATCAATGGAAAAGAATATCTGGATGGAATCGATCTGTTTCCGGATGAGTTTTATAAATTTCTTGAGGAAGATGCAGATGTATCTACTTCTCAGCCATCCCCGGATTCGGTGATGAAATTGTGGGATGAACTTTTGAAAGAATATGATGAGATCGTACACATTCCTATGTCCAGCGGTTTGAGCGGAAGCTGCCAGACTGCTAAGATGCTGGCGGATGATTACGATGGAAAAGTACAGGTTGTCAACAATCAGAGAATCTCTGTGACACAGCTTTATTCTGTAGAAGATGCAAAAGCATTTGCGGAAGCTGGCATGAATGCAGAGCAGATTTGCAAGAAACTGGAAGAAGAAGCATTGGAGTCCAGCATCTATGTTACGGTAACGACGCTGAAATATCTGAAAAAAGGCGGACGTATCACACCGGCAGCAGCGGCTCTTGGAACCATGCTGCGTCTGAAACCGGTACTGCAGATCCATGGTGAGAAGCTGGATGCATTTTCTAAAGTGCGTACCATGAGTGCTGCAAAGAAAACCATGATCGATGCCATAAGAAATGATCTGGAGAACCGGTTTGCAGGATCGTCCATGAAGCTGGCCATTGCTCATACAAATAATGAAGCGATGGCACTGGAATTCAAGGCGGAACTGGAAAAAGAATTCCCAGGATACCCGGAAATTATTGTTAATGAGCTGTCTTTAAGTGTTGCGTGCCATATTGGAGACGGAGCACTGGCAGTTGCATGTTCCAGAATCCCGGAAGTATAAGGAAACGAGGGAAATTTATTGGATAAGTATGAATATCGCCTGAAAGCGGAGCAAATAGAAAAACTCGTAAAAAAGAAAGATTATCAGACAGCAGTCAAGATTTCGGATACCATTGACTGGCGCCGGGTCAAGAATCTGAATATGCTTTATATTGTAGCGGATCTTTACGAGGCCGTTGAACGGTATGAGGACTGTATGGAGATTCTTAATATTGCTTATGACCGCGCACCGGTGGGAAGAATGCTTCTTTATAAGATGACGGAGATTGCTACCAGAACTCATAATTTTGAGGAAGCAATCAAACTTTATCGGGAATTTGTAAAGGCTGCACCTCATGATCAGAGCCGATATATCTTGAAGTATCAGATCTATCGGGAGCGTGGATCCAGTCTGGACGATCAGATCAAGACCCTGAAGGAATATAAGACCCATGAATATCAGGAGAAATGGGCCTATGAGCTGGCATCTCTCTATGACCAGGCCGGGATGCAGGAAGACTGTGTCCGTGAGTGCGATGAGCTGATTCTCTGGTTTAGCGAAGGCGAGTATGTGACAAAGGCCATGGAGCTGAAGATGAAATATGAGCCGCTGACTCCTGTGCAGCAGGATAAATATGATCATCGTTATCAGACAGGCGCATCTGTAAACGTGGGAGAAGATGACTACGAAGAGAGAGAAGTAAGTGTAAATACAGATAAATTCAGCACTATCAATCTTCAGGCGGAACTGGCAGCAAACCTGGATGAGATGCTTCAGAAGGATGAGGGAGATATTGATGTTCCAGATCTGGGGCTGGGAGCCACAGAAGAGCTGACGATTCCTGAAGTAGAAGAGATTGGGCCGGAACCGGTGGAGGAGTCCGTTGAGTCGGAACCAGTGGAGAAGTCCATTGAGCCGGAAGAACTGACGGTGCCGGATATTCCATCTATAGAAGAGATTATTGAGCCGGAACCGGTGGAGAAATCCATGGAGCCGGAAGAATTGATGATGGAAGAGCTGGAACCAGAAGAATTAAAGATGGAAGAATTGATGCCGGAGGAGATCGAACCGGAACCGGTTATCGAGGAACCGGAGCCAGAACCAGTTGTCGAGGAGCTTGAGCCAGAACCGGAACCAGAACCAGTTATCGAGGAGCTTGAGCCAGAACCGGAACCAGAACCAGTTGTCGAGGAACTTGAGCCAGAACCGGTTGTCGAGGAAATTGAGCCAGAACAGGAGCCAGAACCAGTTATCGAGGAGCTTGAGCCGGAACCGGTTGTCGAGGAACTTGAACCAGAACTGGTTGTCGAGGAGAGCAAACCGGAGCCGGAAGAGCCGCAGCTCATCAAGCAGATCACCGGAAGAATCGAGATCGACAAGATCCTTCAGGAGTGGGACAACAAGAAGAGCGAGACAGAGGCTGCTCTGAAAGCAAAGGAGCCGGAAGAGGAAGCGCGGAAGGAAAAAGTCCGTCAGGAAACTGCAGAGCTTGTAAAACTGATCTCTGGTACATCGGATGATATTCCAGAGGATGTACAGCAGATTCTGAAAGATCTTGATGAAGAGCAGAAGCAGGTCAATGCGGTGGTGACTGAGGACGATCTTCCAAAAGATATTGATGCGCTGGATGATCTGGATGAAGCAGAGGATCTGACAATCCAGGAACTGTCAGTGCCGGAAGACATTGTCTATGCGGCCAAACCGGATCATGAGATGGTAGAAAGTGAACCGAAGACAAAGCCAGCGAATGGTAACAAAGAAAAGATCACTACTGAGACTGGTTCCATGAATATGATCCAGGAGCTTGAAAAGTCACTGGCGAGAGAAGTTGCTGATATGACCATCAAGGAAGGTCATCTGACCAGAGAACAGGCAAAGATCTTTGCTTATTTTACAGCAGTCCGTGGAGTTGGTGAGCAGCTGGCCTCTTTGTTTAAGGGACAGGCTGGGGCTTCCAAAGTAAACTCTGCCTGCGGAAATGTGGTCGTTACCGGAGAAAGCGGCAATGGAAAGACAACGCTTGCCATTGATATTGTAAAAGCATTACAGAAGCTGCAGCGTGTAGAAAGCAGCAGACTTGCCAAGATCAGCGGAAAGAAGCTGAACACCAGAGATATCTATGAGACACTTGGAAAGCTGAAAGGCGGAGCGCTGATCATTGAAAAAGCAGGAGGCTTGTCTGATGCATCTATGATGGCACTGAGTCTGGCAATGGAGGGTGATACAGGAGGTCTTCTGATCATACTGGAAGACCAGAAGGCAGAGATCCAGAGGTTGTTTCACAAGAATTCCAATCTGGCATCCAAGTTTGAGTACAAGGTAGATATTCCGGTATTTACGAATGATGAATTGATTGCATTTGCAAGATCTTATGCAAGAGAGCTGGGATTCTCTTATGATGAATTTGCCGTGCTGGCACTTTATGACCGGATTGGAAATGGTCAGACGAACGATCACCGGGTATCAGTGGCAGAGGTGAAAGACATGGTAGACGCAGCCATCGAACATTCGGAAAAAGGTGGTGTCCGCAAGCTGTTTGCAAAGATCACCGGAAAGAGCGTGGACGAAGAAGGCTATCGTCTGCTGCATGAGCAGGATTTTGAAGCATAAGCAGGAGCTGCCGCCAGAAGCGGCGGCTCTTTTTATACATGGAACAAGATAGAAGGAGCAAACATGAATTTATTAACAGCGAAGGAGCTGACCAAACATTATACGGATAAAGAACTGTTTACCGGGGCGGATTTCAGCATTGAAGAGAAAGATAAAGTAGGAATCGTTGGTATCAATGGAACCGGAAAATCCACGCTCTTACGGATTCTTGCAGGAGTGGAGGAGCCAGATGAGGGAGAAGTGGTGCGCGGCAACAAGGTGTATGTGCGTTATCTGCCACAGAATCCTGAATTTCCAAAGGGCATGACCATCTATGATTATGTAGTGACTGCCAATAAGACAGAGGATAATGAATGGAGTATCGCAGGTGACAGCAAGGCCATGCTGAATCAGATGGGATTTCTGGATGAAAATGAAGTGATCGACCATCTGTCCGGCGGACAGAAAAAGAAAGTGGCACTGGCTGCAGCATTGATGGCACCCTGCGATATTTTGCTGCTGGATGAGCCTACCAACCATCTGAACAGCGATATGATCCTGTGGCTGGAACAGACGCTGATCCGGCGTAAAGGAGCATTGGTGATGGTGACCCACGACCGGTATTTTCTGGATCGGGTCTGCAACCGGATCGTGGAGATTGACAAAGGTAAACTTTATAACTATCAGACGAATTTTGAAGGATTTTTGGAGGCAAAGGCTGCCAGGGAAGATATGGAACTGGCAACCTATCAGAAAAATAAGAATATCCTGCGTATTGAGCTGGAGTGGATGAAGCGGGGAGCCAGAGCCAGATCCACCAAGCAGAAAGCTCATATTCAGAGATATGAGGAACTGAAAAATACAACAAAGGCGCCGGTGCAGGATGGGAAGGTAGAAGTGAATACGGTCTCATCAAGGCTTGGAAAAAAGACGTTGGAATTAGAACATATTTCCAAGGGATTTGGAGGACGTGAACTGATCCATGATTTCAGCTATGCGTTCCGCAGGCAGGACAGAATCGGCTTTGTGGGAGCCAATGGATGTGGAAAGACAACCATGATGAAGATGATCATGGGGATCGAAGAGCCGGACGAAGGTCAGGTAATCCTTGGTCCTACTGTAAAACTGGGTTATTTTTCACAGGAAAATGAATCCCTGGACCCGTCCCAGAGGGTTATTGATTATATCCGTGATACGGCGGAATATGTGAAGACAGAGGATGGCATGGTGTCGGCCTCTGTGATGCTGGAGCGATTTTTGTTTGACGCAACACTTCAGTATTCTCTGATCGGTAAGTTGTCTGGTGGGGAAAAGAGAAGACTTTATCTTCTGAAGGTGCTGATGGAGGCACCGAATATTTTGATCCTGGACGAGCCGACCAATGATCTGGATATTCAGACATTGGCGATCCTGGAAGATTATCTGGAGAAATTTCCGGGTATTCTGATCACGGTATCTCATGACCGGTATTTTCTGGACAAAGTGGTAGACCGGATCTTTGCTTTTGAGACAGGTGGATTTCTGCGACAGTATGAGGGCGGTTATTCTGATTATCTGGAGGCAAAGAAGCAGTGGGAAGAGCCAGGGATCACCGTGAAAACGAAAAAGGATGCTTCAGAGAAGACGGAGAAGGTCAGACAGAAAAAGCTTAAATTTACCTGGCAGGAGCAGAAAGATTATGAGACCATTGAGGCTGTGATTGCGGGAATTGAAGATCATATTGCAGAGCTGGATCGACAGATCCATCTTTCCGCTACAGATTTTGTAAAGCTTGGTAAACTCACCCAGGAGAAGGAAGAACAGGAAGCTCTCCTGGATGAGAAGATGGAACGGTATCTGTATCTGACAGATCTGGCAGAGCAGATCGAGGCACAGAAGAATGTAAAATAAAAAACGTCACGTTTTTTTTGAGAGACTGCAACAACTTGGCACAGTCTCTCATTTTATTTAACTCTCCGGAAAAAGAGCATGCACCACTTCCTCCACCGTTCCGATATGATCAAGATACTGCACATTGTCCCCGCAGAAGATCAGACCATTTTCTACGTCACCTTCTACGGCACGGATCAGAGCCTGGGTGATGCAGTAAGGAGCCTGGGTGGGATTACATTTTTCCAGACAACGGAAGCAGTGGGTGATGTGCTCCTTCTGCTGTGCAACTTTTTCAAGAAAGGCATTGTGAATCGCCCGGCCCGGCATACCTACCGGACTTGTAACGATCTCAATGTCTTCTTTTTTTGCATTTACATAAGCCTGTTTGTAGGCAGGAGCAGCATCACATTCTTCTGTTGTAACAAAAGGAGTAGCCACCTGAACACCTTCAGCACCAAGCGCAAAAGCATGCTGTACCTGTCTGGCATTCATGATGCCTCCGGCAGTGATAACCGGAATATGGACACCATATTTCTCACCATACTCATGGACGCAGGCGATGATCCGGCGGATCTCATCATCATAGTTAGCCTCGTAATCTGGTTCGTACAGATGATTCAGCTCTTCTCTGGAAAATCCCAGATGTCCGCCTGCGTGAGCTCCTTCAATGACTACAAAGTCTGCAGTGCGCTTATATCGACGATCCCACATTTTCAGGATGATACGTGCTGCTTTTTCCGAAGAGACGATAGGTGCGATCTTGGTGTCAGTACCTGTCACATATTCCGGCAGATCTACCGGCAGACCGGCACCGGAGATGATCACATCGGCGCCGGCGTGGGCAGCCGTTTTTACGTAATCCGCATAGTCCTTCGTGGCAACCATGATATTATATCCGATAAGTCCCTGGCATTTGCCGTCTGCATCTGCAGCAATGTCGCGGGCTTTTTTTAATTCTGCCACCATAGCACGCAGATTGGCAGCTTTTGTATCTTTCTGGAAATCTGCTTCCCGAAATCCAATCTGGGCAGTGGATATGATGCCGATGCCGCCAGCGCGAGCCACGGCTCCGGCCAGACGTGAGAGACTGACTCCCACACCCATGCCTCCCTGGATCAGCGGCAGTTTTGCCAGTTTATCTCCAATTTGTAAAGGTTTCATGTTATTCTCCTCTGTAATATTTTGATTATCAAACTAATTATAGAGCGGCACAGGGTATTTGTCAATAGAAATAGTATTAAAAACTACATAAAGTAGAAATGATGACCAAAAGATTCCGGAGAAATGGATGTTACCGAACTGCCTGCACTGCAAACTCAGTATTTACCAGATCCTCGTAGGGCGTCCATGCGGGCAGTTCTCCGGCTTCTTCCAGAATATTCTGAAGCAGATCAAAACTGTCCTGCTCAAAGATCAGATCTTCTTTCCAGGTGTCCTGCTCGTAATAACGGGTTACAATGGCTGTGATAGTATCAAGATCTGTCTCTTTGAACTGTGGCTGGATCACTTTGGCAATCTCTTCCGGTGTGTGAGTCTGTACATAATCCATGCCTTTCTGAAGGGCATTGGTAAATGCCTGCAGGATATCCGGGTGCTCGGTCAGATAGCTTTGTTTTACACTGTAAGCAGTGTAAGGCACATAACCGGAAGCCTCACCGAGAGAAGCGATTACGTATCCGGCACCTTCCTGTTCCAGCGTGGTGGCAGCTGGTTCAAACTCCACGGTGAAATCTGCCGGGGAACTGCTTCCGGTGAAAGCAGCAGCTGTAGAACCAAAATCAATACTTTGATCGATGGTCAGATCTGTTGTTGGATCAATATTATGTTTTTTCAGGATAAATTCAAAGACCATTTCCGGCATGCCGCCAGCCCGGCCACCAAGGACATAAGATCCTTTCAGGTCATCCCACTGGAAATTCTCCACAGGTTTACGGGAGACAAGAAAGTTGCCGGCACGTTGGGTAAGCTGCGCGAAATTTACCAGATAATCATCTGGATTCTGATGATAAATGTAGATGGAGGATTCGCTTCCCATGAAGCCGATATCAGCATCACCGGAGACTACGGCAGTTGCCACTTTGTCGGCACCAAAGCCGGTCACCAGAGTCAGATTAATCCCTTCCTCTTCAAAATATCCATTTTCAATTGCTACATACTGTGGGGCGTAGAAGATGGAATGTGCCACTTCATTTAAAGTGACAGGCGTAAGAGTGCCATCTCCATCAGAAGTACCGGAATTGCTGCTGCCGCATCCTGGAAGAACCAGAAGGGAGGCGGCAAGCAGAATACAGATAATTTTTTTCATGAACTCATTCCCTTTGCACAGAAAATTATAATGTAATGTATGCAAAAGGCAGAAGAATGTGAACGAGGCTATTTTTCGTCATCCTTCTTTTTGGTAAATAGCTGGAAGAGCCAGAGGTAAACATAGATCAGTGTGGGGATCACGATGGTTGCTACAATAGAAGCCATCAGAAGTTCCCGGGCTTTCTCTGTGTCAATAAAAGCCAGGATCAAAGTTACCATGAATAATAAGGCGATAGCCGCAACAGCACCAAGTGCCAGCGCGCGTTTCATTTTTTTCAGCATATGCAAAATCCTTTCTTGGGGGTGCGAATATTGATTCAGAGCCACATTCGCAAAATAAGTGCATGGTTCTGAATCAATGTTCACATTATAAATCCCTGTCTTCCGGAAATCAATTGTCAAACACTTGTTCTTGTGGTAAGATAGGCATAAAATGACACATAAATGAGGAGAGAAGTATGAGTGATCTGGAATTATTGAATCGAGAGCAGCAGGAAGCGGTGCTGCATGTGGATGGACCGCTTCTGATCCTGGCGGGAGCCGGATCTGGCAAGACGAGAGTACTCTCCTATCGGATCGCTCATCTGATCGATGAATGCGGAGTGAATCCGTGGAATATTCTGGCTATCACATTTACTAATAAGGCGGCCGGAGAGATGCGGGAACGTGTGGATAAGATCGTGGGATATGGTTCGGAGAGCATCTGGGTCAGCACATTCCATTCTACCTGTGTGCGGATCCTGCGCCGGTATATTGACCGACTGGGGTATGATACGAACTTTACTATTTATGATACGGAAGATCAGAAGACAGTGATGAAAAGTGTCTGTCAGAAGCTTCAGCTGGATTCGAAACTCTATAAGGAACGCATGCTTCTGAATGTGATCTCTCATGCCAAAGACGAATATATTTCACCCAATGAGTTTTTGCTGGAGGCGAAAGGCGATTTCCGTCAGGAGAAGATTGCGCAGGCTTATGTGGAGTATCAGAAGGAATTGAAGAAAAATAATGCGCTGGATTTTGATGACTTGCTGGTGAAGACGGTGGAGCTGTTCCAGAGCTGCCCGGATGTGCTGGAATACTATCAGAACCGTTTTCGTTACATCATGGTGGACGAGTATCAGGACACCAATACCGTGCAGTTCAAATTTATCAGTACGCTGGCTCGTCAGTACCGTAATCTGTGTGTAGTCGGTGATGATGATCAGTCTATTTACAAGTTTCGTGGCGCCAATATCCGCAATATTCTGGATTTTGAGAAAGTATTTCCAGATGCAAAGGTGGTAAAACTGGAGCAGAATTATCGTTCCACACAGAATATCCTGAATGCAGCCAATGGCGTGATCGCCAATAACAGAGGGCGTAAGGAGAAGGCACTCTGGACGGAGAACGAACAGGGTGAGCCGATCCTGTTCCAGCAGTTCCAGAATGGCTATGAGGAAGCGGAATATGTGTCCGGGGAGATCAGTAAAAAGGTGCGGAAAGGGGAAGCAGAATATCAGGATTTTGCAGTTCTTTACCGGACCAATGCCCAGTCCCGTCTCTTTGAGGAGAAGTTCCTGTATGCCAACATTCCATACAAGATCGTTGGAGGTGTAAATTTTTATTCCAGAAAAGAGATTAAGGATATTCTGGCATATCTGAAGACCATCGATAATGGAAAGGATGATCTGGCAGTCCGCAGAATTATCAATGTTCCCAAGCGGGGGATTGGAAATGTAACACTTGCAAAAGTACAGGCCTATGCTGATTCCAGAGATATCAGCTTCTTTGAAGCACTGGAAGAGGCAGGTGAGATTCCGGGCCTTGGGAAAGCGGCATTGAAGATCCAGCCCTTTGTGCATCTGATCCATGAGATGCGTCTGTCACTGGCAGATATGAGTATGCAGGATCTGATCCAGGCAATCCTTGATAAGACCGGATATGCAGAAGACCTGAAAAATGAAGATACCGACGAGTCTGAGGCGAGACTGGAAAATATCGACGAGTTCATCAATAAAGCAGTTACCTACGAAGAAGGAGCTGAAGAACCGAATCTAAGTGGATTCCTGGAAGAAGTAGCTCTTGTGGCAGATATTGACAGTGTGGAAGATGGAGACAACCGTGTGCTGCTTATGACGCTTCATAGTGCTAAGGGTCTGGAGTTTCCATATGTATATCTGGCTGGTATGGAGGATGGATTGTTCCCAAGCTATATGTCCATTGCGGCAGATGATCCCACCGAGGAGATCGAAGAGGAGCGGCGTCTGTGTTATGTGGGGATCACCCGTGCCATGAAGGAACTGACCATCACCTGCGCCCGCTGCCGGATGGTACGCGGAGAGACCCAGTATAATAATGTGTCCCGATTTGTGCGTGAGATCCCCTCAGAGCTGCTGGCGCGTAAGAGTGTGATGCCAAGAGAACCAAAGAAGCCGGAAGTGCCGCAGAATACATCTTATCAGAAAGCAAAGGAAGCGTTCCGGACAAAGACGTTTGATCCGCAGCAGTTCAAAGTGGTGAAAGCGGATAAGCTGGACTATACTGTGGGTGATCAGGTGTCTCATGTAAAATTCGGAAAAGGAACCGTGTTGGAGATCACTGAGGGCGGAAGAGACTATGAAGTCAAAGTGGATTTTGAACGGTTCGGTGTGAAAAAAATGTTCGCATCCTTTGCAAAATTGAAGAAGGTATGAATGGTGCGGTGATTGCAAATCCTATCAGAGTATGATATACTTAACCATAATTAAAACAGAAAAGAGGTATCTGCCATGGGCCGTGTTGAAGACATCATCAATGCAGCAAAGACCAATGAAATGCTGAGTGAACTGCTTCATATCAAGAAGGAAGAAGAGAAAAAACAGAACGTGCTGATGTGGGTGCTGATCGTCGTGGCTGCAGTAGCAGCAGTAGCGGGAATCGCATATGCAGTATATCGTTTCTTTACGCCGGATTATCTGGAAGATTTTGATGAAGACTTTGATGATGATTACGACGATGATTTCTTTGATGATGAGGACGAAGACGAGGATGATACAGAAGAGTAAAAGCTTCTGACACAGTGACAAAAGCTCCTCCTGCAGGGACAATGTTTTCCCACGGGAGGAGCTTTTGCTGGTTTTAGACAGAAAGGAACATACATGAAAAAAGGACAGGTATTTGAGGGAGTGATCGAGAAAGTCGCATTCCCTAATAAAGGACATATCACCGTGGATGGCAAGACGGTGATCGTGAAAAATGGTGTGCCGGGACAGAAGGTACGGTTTTCTGTGAATAAGGTTCGCAGTGGCCGGGCAGAGGGACGGATCCTGGAAGTCCTGGAAAAATCTCCGTTGGAGTGCGAGCCGGTATGTCCGCATTTTGCCGACTGCGGTGGATGTACCTATCAGAATCTCTCTTATGAGGAGCAGCTTCACCTGAAAGAAACTCAGGTAAAAGAGCTGCTGGATGGAGCAATCCAGGATTTTGGTTATGAATATGTATTTGAAGGGATTAAGGAAAGTCCTAATCATTATGACTATCGCAATAAGATGGAGTTCTCCTTTGGAGATGAAGTAAAAGACGGTCCTCTGGCACTTGGCATGCATAAGCGGGGCAGCTTCTATGATATCGTGACCGTGGATGGCTGCCGGCTGACAGACGGTGATTTCCGTAAGATCCTGCGTGCAACACTTGATTATTTTACAGAGCTGGGAACCCCGTTTTACAGAAAATTGCAGCATACGGGATATCTCCGTCATCTGTTAGTCAGAAAAGCAGCCCGTACCGGTCAGATCCTGGTGTCACTGGTAACCACCAGTCAGATGGATGTGGATCTGGAAGGCTGGAAGGAGACATTGCTGAAACTTCCGCTGGAAGGCAGCTTTGCCGGAATCCTTCATACGATAAATGACAGTCTGGCAGACGTGGTGCAGAGTGACCGGACAGAGGTGCTGTACGGAGAGGAATATTTTTATGAGGAACTTCTGGGATTACGCTTCCGCATCTCTACATTCTCTTTTTTCCAGACCAATTCTCTGGGAGCAGAGGTACTCTATGATACAGCCAGATCCTATGTAGGAGACACGAAGGATCAGGTGATCTTCGACCTGTACAGCGGAACTGGAACCATTGCTCAGATGCTGGCACCAGTGGCAAAGAAAGTGATCGGTGTGGAGATCGTGGAGGAGGCTGTAAAGGCGGCCGGAG
>OGKG01003365.1_pt1 | contig 15065 bp, 11 predicted proteins | sample 1572201 | NCBI WGS metagenome assembly OGKG01 (sample SAMEA2582146, study PRJEB24529) | metagenome | biome: Human gut stool | place: China | collected 2011 | reverse complement strand
CGCACCATGTACTGTCCGACACCGCCGCGGCGGTGTCGGACAGTACATGGTGCGCCCGCAGAGCGGCGTGGCGTCGGTGAACGCCATCGGCGTCAACTACTCCGACACATGGGGCAAACGCGACCAGGTGTCGTTCCAGGGCAGCTATTTCTTCAACAATACCGATACGAAGAACCAGTCCACGGTGGACAAGTGGTATGAATCCCCCATGCCGGTGGACACCCTCGCGACGCGCGGCTATTCGAATACGGAGGCCTACAACCACCGTTTCAACGCCCGCCTGGAGTGGAAGATCTCCGACAACCAGAATCTGATGGTGCGCCCCAGTTTCAGCTACCAGTCCAACGATCCCCTGAGCACGACGCAGGGCTGGCAGTTCGGCCAGAGCGGTTACAGCCGTACCGAGAATTTCAACGACGGCCTGCGTCACGGTTATAACCTGCGCACGAGCGCCGTCTACCGTGCCAAGCTCGGGAAGGACGGCCGTACGATCACCCTCGACGGCAATGTGAATTATTCGGACAATACCAACAACTCGAATTCCTTCTCGAACGTCCTGCCGATTTCGTCCGTCCGCCCCGACGGAGCCGACGGCCCGTGGGGCTGGGACACGACGGGCTATACCCGTCTGCGTTACCTGCGCAACCTCGCCCCCTCGAACAGCTACGGCCTGCGCGGGCAGTTCACCTATACGGAACCCGTGGCCAAATATGCCCAGGTGAGCGTGCAGTACCGTATCCGCTATGATTATCAGGAGCGCGACAAGAGGTCGTTCATAACCGGGCCGGACTATTCGGTCGCAGGGCTTCTCCCCGACGGGGCGCTTTCCAACTCTTACAAGAGCGGTTACCTGACGCAGAGCGCCGGCCCCGGCTTCCGTTATTCGAAGGAGCGCAACACGTTCGTGGCGAACGTCTATTACCAGCATGCCACGCTCGACGGGCAGATCGTACGCGACGCCGCCGACAAGATCAAGCATTCGTATAACGACGTGACCTATTTCATGATGGGGCAGCTGAACATCAACCGCGAGAATTCGCTGCGCCTGTTCGTCTCGTCCTATACCGACAACCCCTCGATCACCGACCTCCAGAACGTGGCCGACGTGTCGGACGCGCAGAACATCACCAAGGGTAACCCCAACCTGAACCCGTCGTACAGCCACCGGGTCAATTTCCACTATACGAACTCCAACGTGGAGAAGGGACGGACGTTCATGTGGATGTTCTCGATGCAAAATACGTCGGATTACAACGCCAACCACCTGGTGTCGAACCCCGGTACGATCACCCTCGGCGGCGAGCAGTACACCCCCAACTACTACTCCACTCCCGTCAACCTCGACGGTTACTGGAACCTGCGCACGCACCTGAGCTACGGGTTCCCCATCGGGTTCCTGAAGAGTAACTTCAACGTGATGGCGGGCGTCAATTTCACCAAGACCCCGAGCATGCTGGGCGGTGTGGTCGACAGCGACGGGTTCATCACGGGCGGCGAGCGCAACGACACCAAGAATATCGGCTACGACTTCCGCACGGTACTGGGCAGCAACATTTCGGAGAACGTGGACTTCACCCTTTCGTGGGCCGGTACCTATAATGAGGCGACCAACTCGCTGGGCGAATCGGGTTCCAAGAACCGTTATTTCAACCATACGGCGCAGGGCAACATGAAGTTCGTCTTCCCGCTGGGCTTTACCTTCACGGGCAGCGTGGCCTATACGCAGTACATCGGTTTTACGAACGATTACGACGATTCCTACCTGCTGTGCAACGCCTGGATCGGCAAAAAGGTCTTCAAGAACAAGCGCGGCGAGATCATGGTCGGCGTGAACGACATCTTCAACCAGAACAAGGCCTTCGCCCGTTCGACGGGCTCGGGGTGGACGCAGAATTCGACCAACAGCGTGATCGGCCGCTACTATATGGTGCAGTTCACCTACAACCTGCGCCGGTTCGGCAAGAAGGGGTCGAAAAACATCAAGGATTACGACGGCGTGGCACAACCTTCGGGATCGCGCCGCATGGGGCCCGGCGGCCCGGGCGGCCCTCCTCCGGGAATGTTCCACGGGCCGAGGTAGCGCGGCGGCCGGGTTCGGCTCCGGACATGAATAAGACACCAGGCATTTGCCCGGTGTCTTTTTTTTGGGGGGGCGGAGCGTTTGCCGGAGTGCCGATCCTGTTCCGTGTCGTCGCACTGCCGTTGCTGCCGGCGCCGGCCGGAAAGTGCGGGGCTGTTTGCCGGGGTGTGCGGGGCTATTTCCCCGCTTCGTCCCGGACGCGGAGCACGAATTCGAGGGGATGCTGGGTGAGCGCGGCGGTCTCCTCTGCCGTGTGTCCCTCGGCAAGGCAGCGCCTTATGACGACCTCCATCGCCTCGCCTACTTCGATGATATGGCCGTCGGGATCGTAGAAACGTACGGTGCACTGCTGCCAGCCGTATTTGTGGGGCGGGTGGAGCAGTTCGACGGGGTCGGGCCACTCCCCGAGCCGCTGCATGAATGCGTCGAGGTCGTCCGTTTCGAAATAGAGCTCCATGTTGTTCGGGCGGCTGCGCACGGAATCTTCCGCGAGGCCCGTAAGCCACGCGAATTTCTCCTGTATGGCGAAGCCGCCGCTGAACGTGACGTTCTCCCCGAAATCCAATACGACCCGCTGGTCGAACAGCCCGCAGTAGAACCGTTTCGAGCGGCCGACATCGCTGACGGCGATCAGCGGCATCTGATATTTGACATACATTATCTGTTCTGGTTTTTGACGGGCGTATCCTTGGCTGCGCGGGCGATCACCTGGTGAATGCCGATGCAGGCCAGCCCGCCGTAGATGAGTGTAAGGATGCAGAGCATCCGGATTTCGGGCAGCACCTCGCTGAGCGATGCGCCCATGCTCTGGATGCGGATGAAGCCGTCGACACCGTGGCTGCTGGGGAACAGCTGCCCGAAGTTGAACAGCCAGTCGGGAATGCCCTCGCGGGGGTACGACACGCCGCTGAGCATCAGCAGCGGTATCGACGTCCACAACAACAGCAGCAGCGAATTTTCGCGGTAGCGGAACAGCGTCGAGATGGCGATGCCGAGGAAGATGCAGGCGGCCAGGTATGCCAGCATGAAGACCACGACGGTGCTCGTGGCGCCGTTCATCGGGTAATGGAACAGCCGGTAGTGCAAGCCCAGGATATAGAAGGTCGTCACGCCGTAGATCAGCCCGTAGACGGTGGCCTTGCCCAGAACGATGGGCAGCGTGGACATGCGTTTGCGGTCGGGCGGGCAGAGTTTGCGGTAGAGCCCGAATTCGCGCCACGTGCCTCCGATCATGCCGATGCCGATGAGCAGCGTCTGCTGGATGATGACCATGATGATCGCCGGCATGACGAAGGTGCCGTATCCCAGGTAGGGGTTGAACAGGTTGTGCGACTGGTAGATTACGGGTTGCGTCGTGGCCTTTGCCTGCGGGATGTCCGCCCCCTTGGCGATCAGGCGCTGGAATTCCACCATTGCGCCCGTGCTGCCGATCGAGGTCACCAGTTCCTGGAAAGCCTGGCGGTACATCAGGAAGTAGCTGGCATCGACGTAGATCGCCACGTTGGCCTGCGAGCCCCCGAGCAGTTTCTCCTCGTAGTCCGACGGGATATAGACCACGCCGTATATCTTGCGGCTGAAGAAGAGCTCCTTGGCCTCCTCCATGTTCGTCGGGTTGTAGGCCACGTACGTATTCGGCCCGGCGTTGAACGTCGCTGCGAGGCTGCGGCTGGTCGGTGTGCGGCACTCGTCCACCACGCCGATCGGCACGTTGCGCAACACCTGTGCGCCGTAGGCCATCGAGTAAACCGTGGCGTAGATGATCAGCGCGAGTACCAGGATGAGGACGACGCCTGCGTCGGTGAATATCGAGCGGAATTCATTGCGCATGACCGACAGCATCTGCTGCCGGTAGGATGTGATCTGATGTATGAACCTGCCCATGTTATAACCTCCCCCAGTATTTTTCCTCCGTGCAGATCGTCCGCAGGCGCGGCAGGCACAGGAGCGGTAAGACGATGAAAAGCGACATATAGCCCATGTCGGGCAGCGAACAGGCGACCGGGGCGCCCCGCAGCATTTGGTCGACGAAGATGTCGGTGTAGTAGGTGAACGGGAACAGCTTGCTCAGGTACCGCATGGCGGGCCACATGGCCATGACCGGGAACGTGAGGCCCGAGAAGGTGAAGGCCAGTACCGAGTACCCGCCGCCGATCGAGAGCGACAGGCGCAGGTTCGAGAGCAGCGACACGATGAACACCGCGATGGCCTGGTAACTCAGGATGAAGAGCAGCGTGCCGAGGAGTATGACCGTCAGGCTGCCGTTGAGCGGCACGCCCACGACCTTGAAGATGATGAGCAGCATCACCAGCGACATGAGGAACATGATGACCGTCACGGGCAGTATTTTCCCCGTGAGGGCCGCCCCTACCGAACCGTTCGCCGTGTCGATCCACTCGCGCGCGGTGGCGTGCTTGAGTTCGGTGCCGATGGTGAAGACGGTCACCATGACCACGAAGATGAGCAGCATCATGGGCATGAAGCTCGGCGAGAGGTAATAGCCGTAATTGATATAGGGATTGAACAATACGTGCCGGCTGAACCGCACGGGCATCAGTTGCGCCATGGCCTGCTTCTCGCTGAGCCCCTGTTTGGTGAGCAGTTGTAGCTGGATGCCGGCCGTGAAGGTCGTCACGGCGGTCTGGATGTCTTTCGACAGCAGTCCGTTGACCGTGATGTTCGTCCCCGAAACGTAATTCTCGATGTGCGTCTGGCTGTTGCTCAGGATATTCTTCTCGAAGAACGACGGGATCTGCACGATGGCCATGACCTTCCCTTCGCGCATCAGCCGCTCGCCTTCGTCCATGTCCTGGATTTCGTAGGCGACCAGGGCCGTCGGGGTCGCGTCGATCATCTGCGTGACCTTGCGCGAGAGCGACGTGTGGTCATCGTCCAGCACGGCGATCGGGATGTCGCGGGCCACGCCCTTGTTGAACAGCAGCGCGAAGAATGCGAACGACACCACGGGCAGCACGAGCATCAGCACGAAATACATCGGCTGGTGCGTCAGCCGCACAAGCTCGCGCCGCAGGACGGCGTAGGTATTATGCAGGAATCCCGGCATCGTCCCCTCCTATTTCCGGATTTCGTCCCAGTCCACGATTACGCTCATGCCTGGGCGCATGTTCTCGACATGCGACACCGGCCGGGCCTTGATGGCGAAGGTGCGGATGTCGAACCCTCCCTGCGTGCGCGTCGCCGCCCATGTCGCGAAGTCGGCCTGTGCGGAGATGTAGGTCACCTCGAACTCGACGTCGTAGTCCAGTGCCGGGACATAGCCGCTCATGCGGGTGCCGACGCCGATCCCCGGAAGCAGGGTCTCCTTGATGTTGAAGGTCACCCACAGGTCGGTCAGGTCGAGGATGGCCACCACGGGATAGCCGCTGCCCACCAGTTCGCCCTGTTCGGCGATGATGGTCGAAACCTCGCCCGTCACGGGCGCATAGACCATCGCGTCGCCGATGTAGGATTCGACCTCGCTCACGGCTCCTTCGGCCTGGCGGACACGTGCCGCAGCGGCCTCCTTGTCCTCCTTGCGGGCTCCGTCCGACGCCAGGTCGTACTGCGCCTTGGCGGCCAGCGCCGTGGCTTCCATCGCCTTGTAGTTGGCCGACGCCTCGTCCAGCTTCTGCTCGGGGACTACCCCCTGGTCGTAGAGGTTCTTCACGCGGTCGTAGGTCTTGCGCGCCAGTTCCAGCCCGGCCTGCGCCTTCTCCCACATGTTCAGGGCGGCTTCGATCTGCTGGATGCGGGCGCCTGCCAAGGCTGCCTGGTCGAGTGCCGAGGCGGCGCTCTTCACGGCCTCGGCCTGCTGGAGTTTGGCCTCCAGCTCGGGGGTCGAGAGCGTGTAGAGCAGCTGCCCCTTCTCCACGCGGTCGCCCTGACTGACCTTCATGTCGTCGATGCGCCCCGGGACTTTCGACGAGGCTTTGTAGGTCGTGCACTCCACCGTGCCCTGTATCAGCATCGGGGTCGTTTTCCGGAGGTACCAACTGATCAGGACGACCGAGACGATGATGACCACAGCGGCCGCGATGATTCCGATAATGTTGCTTCGCTTCATAGGATTCTATATTTTTTTACTTTTTATCGAACAGGATCGGCCGGGCGTCGGCGCGGCGGGCGTAAGCCGAAAATTCGTCGCTGATTCCCGCGGCTTCGAGCAGTTGCGCCAGCAGCAGGTCGAAGTTGTAGGCCGCCTGGAGGCGTTCGGTGCGTACGCCCGCGAGGTTCAGCTCGGCGTCGATCAGGTCGGTCGACGAGCTCATGCCTTCGAGGAAGGCGGCGTTCTTCATGCGGAGGTACTCCTCGGCGAAGGCGAGCGAGGCGTCGATCGAGGTCATCTGGTTGCGGTAGTTCATCATCTGGTTGTAGAGTTTCTCCACCAGAACCGAGATGTCCTTGCCGGCCTTGTTCTGCAAGGCGCCGACCCGGCGTACGGTCTGCTTGGCCGCCGAATATTTATACTCGCGGTTCAGGCCGTCGAAGATCTTGATGTTGACCCCCACGCCCACCGCCCAGCGGGGCACGAGCCCTGCGACCTGGTAGTTGTAGAACGAACCGCCGCCGATGGCAGCCACCTGCGGCAGGAAGTCGGCGCGCTGGGCGCGCACGCCCTCTTCGGCCAGCTGGCGCTTGAGCGAGACCTGGTTGAGCAGCGGGTTGCGGTCTTGCGCCAGATCCTGGTAATAGGCCACGTCCTCGACCCGGTCGACGATGAACATCGACGTCACGGGTTGCCACGCGTTGTCCTGCCCCAGCGTGCTGTTCAGAGCGCTGGCGATGGTTTGAGCCTGCAATTCGGCATTGGCCAGCTCGCGCTCGGCCTCCGCCATCTTGAATTCGACGTAGAGGCGTTCGCTCTGGGCGATCATGCCGTTCTTTTCGAGCGCGACGGCATCTTCGAGGTGGCGGCGTACGCCGTCGACCACCTGCCGGCGCACCTCGACGACCTGCATGGCGAGTGCCAGCCCGAAGTAGCGCTCCACGAGCTCCGAAATCAGCGCATTGCGGGTCTGGTTGCCCTGCTCCTCCGCCGTGCGTTCGTTGATCCTGGCGGCGCGGTTGGCGGCGTTGATCTTGCCGCCCAGCCAGATGGGCACCGAGACCTGCCCGCCCACGAACCCGAGGCTCTGATCCTGCACCTTGAGGAACCAGTCGGCGTTCATCAGCGGATTGAGCAGCCCGTTGATCGACGGGATCATTTCGGGCGGTATGAGCCCGCTGCCGAGTATCTGCCCGGCGAGCTCTTTGGCCGGGCCTTTCATCTCGTTGAAATCGAATCCTATATCCTTGGACATGTAGGCGTATGCGCCCATGACGCTGATCTTGGGCATACGCAGGCCGATGGCCGCACGGCGTTCCTGGGTGGCGGCCTTCTCCTCGAACTCGGCTGCTTTCATCGCGGGGTTTTCCGTGAGCGCTACGGCGATCGCCTCGTCGAGCGAGAGCGTACGCTTGGCCTCCTGCGCAGACAGCCGGACGATGGTCGCAAGTGCCGCCGCCGCAAGGAGGGTTCTGACTGCTATTTTCATATTAATCAATGCGTTTATGGGGCAAATATATAAGTTATCCCGATATGTTGCGCGATTTTCCGGAAAAAGAGGCCAATTTTAGGCCCTTATGGACACAATTTACGCCCGATTCATCGCTTCAGGTGCGCGTTGGCTTCCCATACGCCGTTGGCCAGCGCCGGGTATGCCCTGACGTCGACGCCCGCTTCGCGCAGGGTCAGCGCTCCGCGGCAGCATACGAAACAGTCGGGCTCGTAGAGTGCGAAGGCCGCCCGGGCGAAACCATGCCTGATAATGAGCTGTGTGCAGCTTTCGGGCTCGCTCGCCCGACGCGAGCACGGCTCCATCGAGGAGTACATCGCGGCGCCGCGGAGCTCGGCGCCTGCCGCCAGCGCCTTGGCGATGGCCTCCTGCTCGGCGTGGTGCGTTGCGGAAGTTTCGTGCGTGTAACCTGCAAATATCCGGCCGTCGGCCGTGGCTACGACCGCACCGACGCAGTAGGACGTCGGGCTGGGGGTGCATTTGCGGCCTTCGTCGACCGCCATCCGCAGGTGTTGCAGGTCTTCTTCCGTCGTGTCGGGATGCAGCGTATAGGTCGTCACCTCCATGCCGTCGACCTCCTCGCAGGTGTGCGGGACGCTCTGGGGCGGCGCTGCGTCGAACCTTGCCCCGCCCCGCCCTCGACCATCAGGCGTTCGATGCCGCGCTTTTCGAGTTCGGTGACGATGTATTTGGCGGTAATTGCTTCGCTGGTTGAGATGACTGTCGCAACATTTTGCAACCCAGTTATTTCTCCTGGAGAAAACACGTAGCGATCGGCATCGCCAGCGGTGAAGAACCGCAGGCGGGGCGAAAGGCCGCCCGAGCGGGTGAGCGTGACCTTGGCGATGTCGGGCTTCAGCCCGGCCTGCACGCGCCGTGCGCGTGCCGCCTGGTCGCGGACGAGCAGCGACGGGTCGTCGCGCCGCAGGGTCTCGGCGCCGGCGAGGATCGCATCGTGGGCCGCCCGCAGGCGGTACACCTCCTCCCAGTCGCCCGGGGTCGAGATAATCAGCCGCCGGGGGCTGTCGTCGTCCATGTAGCCGTCGGCCGTGACCGCGGCGGAGAGGGTTACTCGCATCTTCGCAGGGTTATCAGGGTGATTTCGGGATAGGCTCCCAGGCGCATCGGGAAAACCACGTATCCCGTGCCGTCGTTGATATAGAGCGTACGCCCGCCTTCGTCGTAGCGTCCGCTCCAGCGCGTGTAGAGCAGTTGCGCCGGGGAAAAGGCCCGGCCGAAGAGGCGCAGTTTTATCTGCATGCTGTGTACGTGCCCGGCGAGCGTCAGGTCGCCGTAGCCCGCGTCGGCGATCTGCCCCCAAAGCTGCGGGATATGCACCGCGGTGATGTTGTAGAGCGAATCGGGGACGCCGCGGTAGGCCCCGCTCAGGTCGGCGGGCGGCAGGTCGGGGTCGTGGCGCTTGTGCCGCAGCGCGGGGTCGAACGAAAGCCCCGTGAGCGAGATGCTGTCGCCGCCCCGGCGCAGGTAAATCGTCGTATCCTCAAGTACGTTCCACCCCATTGCACGCTGGCGGGCGATCACTTCCGCAAGGCTCGCTGCCGGGCTTTGCGCAACGGTGTCCTTGATATAGAGCCCGGCATCGTGGTTGCCCGTGACCGAAACGACGCCGTACGGGGCACGCAGGCCTCCCAGCAGTTGCCGGGCGCGGGCGTCGAGCTCCGAACTGCGGATGTTCACCAGGTCGCCGCAGAAGACGATCAGGTCGGGGCGAAGGCTGTTGACGCTGTCCACCAGGCGCCGCAATTCCGCTTCGGGACGCACGACAGTGCCTAGGTGCGTGTCGGTGATCTGGGCGATGCGGAACCCGTCCAGCCCGGCCGGGAGGCGTTCGGAGCAAACCTCCGTGCGGTTTACGCGGATCGTAGTACGCCCGGCCGTAGCGCCCCAGACGAAAAGTGCCGCCACACCTGCCCCTGCTGCGATACCGACCCGCGGCAGGCCGATCCAGCGGAAAAAATAGCAGGCCATGCGTGGCAGGACGGTCACCATCCAGGCCCAGAACGCCCACATGGCGAATGTCATGAACGCCGTGGTGTTGTCGCGTGCAACAACCCCGGCGACGGCGATCACCGCCGGCAGGGCATCGGTTGCGGCCGCCGCGACGATGAATACCCGGTGGCGTACGCCCGGGGCACGCCGCCGCATGCGGCGGTAATGAATGACGTCGGCAGCCGCGGCCGCAAGCGTCAGCAGGGAGATTATCCAGAGCAGCATATACTTCTTTTTTTATGTAATGTATGGGGAGCGGGCAGGTTGTGCACGTCCCCGTGTCCTGCCGGGCGCCGTTTATCCGGCTCGGGCAAAGATAGTGAAAGCCGAGGGGATTCTAAAATTTATTTTTCAACTTCCCGGGGGCATCCTATTTGCCGGAAAGATAGCGGGATTCGTACGTAAACCGTGCCCTTCCCCGATTTTCAGGGATGCGCCTTCTCCTCCGCGGAGGTCACGGGAATCGGGTGCTGGCGGGCGGAATCAAATTCCGTGCAGGTTTTTTTGGCATATATCTTGCTAATTCCCGGGGTGAATATTAACTGCCTGTGTCCCAAAAACAAAACATACCGAACCAAGCAAGTTTAACCAAAAAACCAAATTTTATTCGGCTTATGAAAACATTTCGACTTCTGATTGTCTCCCTGCTCCTTGCGACTTCCGCTTCCGCCCAGCACCACCGGGGCGAACGCCGTGGCGGCGACTATTCGCCGACGGTCTACCTCATCTCCGTACACGAGGTGGATACCATCTACAACTGCGGCGGCTGTGCGGCACAGCAGGCTGCGGCACGCAACCGCATGGCCGTCGGCAACGCCACGCAGGACTACATCGACACGCACCGCCCCGGCTTCCAGCAGACCGAGAAGCCCCAGTTCGTATTCGCCTCGAAGAACAACCGTTTCTCGTTCTCGATGGGCGGCTTCGTGGCGTTGCGCGCCGGCTATGATTTCGACGGCATCGTCGACAACATCGACTTCGTGCCCTACGACATCCCGGTTCCGGGCAATTACAATTCGAAGCAGAAGCTGATGATGGACGCCTCGACCTCGCGCCTCTTCCTGAAGGCCATTACCAACACCCGGGCGCTGGGGCGCGTGGTGATCTACATGGACGCCGACTTCCGCGGCGGTGCCGAGGGAAGCTACACGCCCCGCCTGCGTTCGGCCTACGTGTCGTTCAAGGGGCTGACCCTCGGACGCGACGTGACGACCTTCTGCGACCTGTCGGCCGCCCCCACGACCATCGACTTCCAGGGGCCGAACGCCTATAATTTCAACTTCGCGACGCTGATCCGCTACGAGGTGTCGTTCGCCCGCAGGCACATGACCTTCGGCGTCGCCGCCGAGCTGCCGAGCGTGAGCGCCACCTACGGCGAGAACTTCAAGCCGATCCACCAGCGCGTACCCGACTTCCCGATGTACCTGCAATATGCCTGGGGCGCCGACCGCAGCAGCCACCTCCGCGCTTCGGCCGTGCTCCGCAACCCTTACATGTATAAAGTATCGAAGGATGCCACCACGTCGCTCTTCGGGTGGGGCGTGCAGTTGAGCGGCACGATCAAGTGCTGCGACTGGTTCCGCATGTTCATGAACGGCGTCTACGGTAAGGGCATCACCCCCTATATCCAGGATCTGACCGGTTCGGGGCTCGACTTCACGCCCAACCCCGCGGATCCCACGCTCGTGCGCATGATGCCCATGTGGGGCGTGCAGGCCGCCGGGCAGATCAACTTCACGCCGCGCCTGTTCGTGTCGGGCGGCTACTCGACGGTGCGCGTGCAGCGCAGCGAGGGCTACTATACGGCCGACCAGTACAAACAGGGGCAGTATATCTTCGGCAACATCTTCTACTCGCTCACCCCGCGCTGCAAGGTGGCCGCCGAGTACCTCTACGGTTCGCGCAAGGACATGAACAGCATGAAGAACCATGCCAACCGCGTGAACGTGATGGTACAGTATAATTTCTGATGATCCCGGTATCGGTATTTATTATGGGCGGCCCGCGTCGGGAACCGCCCATTTTTCGTATATTTGCCTCTCTGTTAAAATCGTGAACTATGGAATTTCTTACGGAATACAACCTCACGGGACTGGTGATCGGCATTGCGACGTTCCTTATCATCGGATTGTTCCATCCGCTCGTGGTCAAGGGCGAATATTATCTGGGCGTACGCTGCTGGTGGGTTTTCCTCGTGATGGGGATCGTGGCGATCGCCGCGTCGGTGGCCGTGCGCCATATCCTGTGGTCCACCCTGCTGGCCGTGTGGGGCGCCTCGTCGCTCTGGTCGATCGGCGAACTGTTCGAACAGCGTCAGCGCGTGGCCAAAGGCTGGTTCCCAGCCAACCCCAAGCGGCAGGGGAAATAACCCGCACGATGAAGCCGGGTCTGAGACATATCCTCCCGTGGCTGGTGCTGGCGGCGGCGTGCTGCGTCCCGGCCCAACGCGCCGGCGTGGAGCGCCCCGTGCCCGAACCCGCCCCGGTGCGTGTCCAGCTGTTGTTCGCGGGCGATGTCATGCAGCACCTTCCGCAGGTCACGGCGGCGCGACGCGGGGACGGGTTCGATTACCGCGGGGTATTCGCTTACCTGCGCCGCCGGTTTCATGCCGCCGACCTGGTGGTCGTGAACCTCGAAACGACGCTCACCCGCACGGATCGCTACACGGGCTACCCCTGTTTCCGCTCGCCCGTGGCGCTGGCCGATGCCCTGCGCGACGCCGGGGTCGACGTGGCCGTGCTGGCTAACAACCATTGCTGCGACGGCGGTGCTGCCGGGGTGCGTACGACCGTCGCGGAACTGGGGCGCTGCGGCATCCTGCATACCGGCGTCTTTACCGACAGCCTCGACCGCGCGGCCAACAACCCGCTGTGGGTGGAGCGCTACGGCGTGCGGTTCGCGCTGCTCAACTATACCTACGGCACCAACGGCATCCCGGTTCCCGCCGGGGTGGAGGTCAACCTGATCGACACGGCGCGCATGGCGGCCGACCTGGCTGCGGCACGGCGCGGGGCGCCCGACTGCGTGGCGGTCTGCATCCACTGGGGCAACGAATACGAGCGGAGGGAGAATGCCGTGCAGCGGCACCTGGCACAATTCCTGCGCCGGCACGGCGCCGACCTTGTCGTGGGCAGCCACCCGCACGTGGTGCAGCCCTTCGACGCCGATTCGTCGCACGTGGTGCTCTATTCGCTGGGGAACTTCGTGTCCAACCAGCGGCGGCGCTACTGCGACGGCGGGTTGGTGGCCGAAATCGAGGCCGTGCGGCATCCCGACGGGCGCATGTCCTATTCGCTTGAGGCGGTGCCCGTCTGGGTGGCGATGCCGGGCTACCGCGTCGTCCCGTCCGAAGTCGGGGACACGATGGCGCTTCCGGAAGCCTATGCGCTGTTCCGGGAAGACGTGGCGGAGGTGCTCGGCGGGGCCTATAAGTAATCCGAATAGCCCTATAAAAACAAACAATGCCGATTTTTGGCTTTATGTCCGGGATTTTATTATCTTTGCTATCGGAAAATAAACACACACATTAAACATACAGGATTATGGAAAAGAGCATTAAAGGAACACGGACTGAACAGAATCTGCTGAAGGCGTTTGCCGGTGAGAGCCAGGCGCGCAGCCGTTACATCTTCTTCTCGAGCAAGGCCAAGAAGGAAGGCTACGAGCAGATCGCGGGTGTCTTCGCCGAGACTGCCGAGCAGGAGAAGGAGCACGCCGAGCGTTTCTTCAAGTTCCTCGAGGGCGGCGACGTGGAGATCACGGCGAGCTACCCCACCGGCCCGATCGGCACCACGGCCGAGAACCTGCTGGCCGCAGCCAAGGGCGAGAAGGAGGAGTGGGACGTCCTCTACCGCGAATTCGCCAAAGTCGCCGAGGAGGAGGGCTTCATCGAGATCGCCACAGCCTTCAAGATGATCTCCACCGTCGAGGCCGAGCACGAGCGCCGCTACCTGAAGCTGCTGAGCCGCCTCACGGACGGTAATTTCTTCAAGCGCGACGGCAAGATCTGGTGGCAGTGCCGCAACTGCGGTTTCGTCATCGAGGCCGAGGAGGCTCCCAAGCTCTGCCCCGCCTGCAAGCATCCGCAGGCTTACTTCGAACCCAAGAAGGAGAACTATTAATTTCTGCCGGGACAAACACGGCGCAGGGACGCGGCTCAGGCCGTGTCCCTGCGTTTTTTTATTTACGGGCGCCTGCCCAAAAATCTTCACGTATGGCGGTAGATTGCGGAATCTTTACTATCTTTGCCGGATAGGAAAATCCGAATAACGAATACGATATGGCAGACGAAAAAATCATCTTTTCGATGGTGGGCGTTTCGAAGACGTTTACCAACCAGAAAAAGGTTCTCAACAACATCTACCTCTCATTCTTCTACGGCGCCAAGATCGGCATCATCGGCCTGAACGGCTCGGGTAAGTCGACGCTCATGAAGATCATCGCCGGGCTGGACAAGAATTTCCAGGGCGAAGTGGTCTTCTCGCCCGGTTACACGGTGGGATACCTTGAACAAGAACCCCGGCTCGACGACTCGAAGACCGTCCGCGAGGTGGTCGAAGAGGGCTGCGCTGCGACCGTGGCGCTGCTCAAGGAGTACGAAGAGATCAACATGAAGCTCTGCGAGCCGATGGATGACGAGCAGATGGCCCGGCTCATCGAGCGCCAGGGTGAGTTGTACGAACAGATCGACCAGGTCAACGGCTGGGAGCTGGACAGCGTGCTGGAACGCGCCATGGACGCCCTGCGCTGCCCCGACCCCGACCAGTCGGTGAAGGTGCTCTCGGGCGGTGAGCGCCGCCGCGTGGCGCTGTGCCGCCTGCTGTTGCAGCAGCCCGACGTGCTGCTGCTCGACGAGCCCACGAACCACCTCGACGCCGAGTCGATCGACTGGCTCGAACAACATCTGCAGCAGTACAAGGGCACGGTGATCGCCGTCACCCACGACCGCTATTTCCTCGACAACGTGGCGGGCTGGATCCTGGAGCTGGATCGCGGCGAGGGTATTCCCTGGAAGGGTAACTACTCGGGCTGGCTCGACCAGAAGACCACCCGCATGGCTATGGAGGAGAAGCAGGAATCGAAGCGCCGCAAGACCCTCGAGCGCGAGCTGGAGTGGGTGCGCATGTCCCCCTCGGGCCGCCATGCCAAGTCCAAGGCGCGTCTGTCGGCCTACGACAAGATGATGAACGAGGACACGAAGCAGAAGGAGGAGAAGCTCGAAATATTCATCCCCAACGGCCCGCGCCTGGGCGACGTGGTGATCGAGGCGCACGACGTGTCGAAGGCTTTCGGCGACCGCGTGCTGTACGAGCACCTCGAATTCTCGCTGCCGCCGGCCGGCATCGTGGGCGTCATCGGCCCCAACGGTACGGGCAAGACCACCCTCTTCCGCATGATCATGGGCCTCGAAACTCCGACGAGCG